>Ga0214472_10001317_pt1 | contig 28138 bp, 20 predicted proteins | sample RVTome_6_FD_207662 | JGI IMG/M metagenome (GOLD analysis project Ga0214472, IMG submission 207662) | Soil microbial communities from uranium-contaminated site in the Upper Colorado River Basin, Wyoming, United States - RVT140D175 | ecosystem: Environmental > Terrestrial > Soil > Contaminated >...
CCATGCGCGCCGCCCGGCTCCCGGCGGTGAAGACCCTGGCCGACTTCGACTTCACCTTCCAGCCGAGCGTCAAGCGTGACCAGCTGGAGAGCCTCCACACGCTGAGCTTCATCGAGCGGCGGGAGAATGTGGTGTTCCTCGGCCCCCCAGGCGTCGGGAAGACCCACTTGGCGGTCAGCCTCGCCGTCGCTGCGGCCGAGGGCGGCCGTCGCGTCTACTACGCCACGCTCGCCGACCTGATCACGTCGCTCGAGGACGCCCAGCAAGCGGGCCGGCTCAGCCACCGGCTCCGGACCCTCGTCTTCCCCAGCCTCATGATCATCGACGAGATCGGCTACCTGCCGATCAGCCGGACCGGGGCCATGTTCTTTTTCCAGCTCATGTCCCGCCGCTACGAGCACGCCAGCACGGTCCTCACCAGCAACAAAGGCTTCGAGGAGTGGGGCGAGGTGTTGGGCGACGACGTCATGGCCGCCGCCCTGATCGACCGCCTCCTGCACCACTGCCACATCGTCAATATCCGGGGCAACAGCTACCGGATGCGGGAGCACCGGGCCCTGGCGACCCGCTTGGTCACCACCCCGGCCAAACCTCCGTCACCCCGTCCCCGCCGGCCCAGCCGGCAGGAGGCCTGAGCCGCTCACCCTGGGCTGGCCGCCCCCCGAGTGTGCAATTTCAGTCGGCGAAAGTGTGCAATTCAGATCGGCGTTGACACTGCTCTATCCCACGATAGGAGCATCCAAGGACCGGGGGTGCGTCGGAATGCCTGTAGGCGGTCGGAAGAGAGCTCGCAAACTCTTCTTATAGGAGCTCTTGACATGTTACGATAGAGCTCATATGGTACGTACTCACGAGCTCGCCCAACCCGGAATGAGCGATTCGCGCTCTCAACCCGGGCTCATAGAGCTCGAAGCCCGGGAGGGCATATGAAAGTCTCAGTACCAGCAATGCAGGGCACCATCGGCGGTCGCACCTACTACGCCACGCTGATGAAGCTCAACGCGGTGCCGAAGATGTTCTCGTTCCGCGATTGGGCCGAATTCACTCCCGAAGACCGCGAACAGCGGATCCTGAACAAGAAGCGCGTGCCGGACATCGCCAAGTATATCCTCGACAACGAGGATGGGTACTTGTTCGCATCAGTCACGGCCTCGTTCAGGTGCCCAGTGGACTTCAAAGCGCTTAACGGGAACGGCGTTGGGGTGCTCGAAATGGAGTTCGAAGACGCGAACTTCATCATCAACGACGGTCAACACCGGTGCGCCGCCATCACCGCGGCGATCGCGGTGAACCCCGCCCTGGGTGATGAGACAATCTCCGTGCTCTTGTTCCCGTACGAGAGCCGCGAACGAGTCCAGCAGATGTTCTCGGATCTCAATCGGTTTGTCGTGAAGACGTCTAAATCGCTCGACATTCTGTACGACAAGCGCGATGTCGTGTCGCAAGTGACGGTTGACATTGTCGAACAAGTACCGGTTTTCAAAGGCATGGTGGACAAGGATGCCATGTCCCTCCCGGTTCGCTCGAACAAGCTGTTCAGCCTCGCGGCCCTGTACGATGCCAATAGCGAGTTACTAAAGGCTCAAGTCGAAGGTGACGTTGCCGCCGAGAAGTTGGCCAGCACTGCCGTCGAGTACTGGGTCGCTGTGTCGAAGGCGATTCCCGACTGGGCGAGGGTAAAGAGCGGGGAGTTGAAGGCACTCGAACTCCGCCAGGAGAGCATTTCTTCTCACGCCGTGGTTCTTCGCGCACTTGGCGGGATCGGGGCGGACCTCCTCAAGGAGGATCCAACGGGCTGGAAGGCCCACCTGCTCGACCTCGCGACGGTGAACTGGTCGAAGAAGAACAGGGACTGGGAAGGTGTCTGCATCGTGGCTAACTCGGTGGTGTCGAACCGGCAAGCGCGCGCGGCGACAAAGGCCTATCTGAAGCGGCATCTGGGCCTACCACTGAGCGACGCTGAATCCCGATCGCTGCCGGCGCAGGCGGAGTCCCCTCAAGGGACGTAACTGCGGGATGCTGGAGCGGCAGCCCTACTCTATGGCTCGAGTAGGGCTGCCGCACGCATTCGAGCGCTCTCAACCTGGCGACTAAGCCCATTTCATGGACGCGCTCAGCCGCGTCCCTCGAGGGAGAGATGGTATGACGACCGTTACGGTGTTCAAGGAAGGACGGCAGCGGCCCGCAGACTACATCGCGATCTGCAACAATATCGCGGATTCCTATCCTAGTGGCAGACCGCATGGAGTGCAGAAGGACGCGATCCAGAACGCGCTCGACGCCGCAAGAGGGCGGGGACCAGTACAGGTTCACTTCGAACTGGTCGAGAACTCAAAGGGTCGTTTCTTTACGATTACCGACTCCAACACCACGGGGCTCACCGGTCCCGTGTTGCGAGACTTCGATGATTACGACCAAGAACTGCCGGAGGAATACCACTGGGCGCGCTTTGAGGCGTTCGCGTTCACCAAGGCGAGCCCTGACGCCATCGGAGCACGAGGTCAGGGCAAATTCATGTTCCTGAGCGTCTCAAAGAACTTCACGATGTTCTACGACACCTTGCGGGACGACGGGGTCTATCGCGTGGGAGCAACGCAGGCGCAGCATGTCGGCTGTCCGATCCTCCCATCGAGCGATGCCGAACCGTGGGAAGGTGCGCGAGGCGCGCAGGAACTCATGGACAGGTGTGGCCTCACTCCTCTAAAGAGGGCAGGCTCGCGCATCATAATCTTTGAGCCGACTGACGAACTGCTTCAACAAGTGGCGAACGGAGAGTTCCTGCGCGCGATTGCGGAGACGTGGTTTCGTGCCATCGAAAAGAACCGCCTTGTTGTGACCGTCTCCGCAGGGAGTGATACGCAAACGGCGTCCCTCCCCAAGCCCTATCCCCTGGCCGAAAAGGACTCACCGTCTCAGAAGGTGTGGATCTTGGGGAAGGACTTCAAAGACGACGAGATACGGGTGTCTACGGGTGAGCGGTACAAGATCAAGCACTTTCACACGGTCTACCTTAAGGAAGGGACCGTCCAGGAGGACCTACAGGGCATTTCGATCATGCAGAACGGCATGAAGATCGTGTCGTTGCCGACAACCCTGTTTCCGACCCAGGTACGGGAGCGCGTGACCGGCTTCATCGAGCTTGACCGGTCCGCTGAACAGGAACTGCGCAAGGCTGAGAACCAAGATCCCAACCACTACGACCTGAAGTGGCGCCGCAGATTGCCCCACGCCATCAAGGAGTACGTGAACGGGCAACTCGACGCTTTTGGAAAGACCAAACTCGGCCTTGGGGCAGACCCCCGCGAGATTAAAAAGAGACGCCGGAGCAGTGCCGAGGAGTGGGCGATGCGGCAGCTTCAGCGCTTCGCCGCGGACCTCGACCTCTTCGGAGGGAAGGGCCGGCGCTTTCCCCCGCGTCCGTCGACCCCTTCTGGGAAGATTATTGGCGTGTCGATAAACAACTTCACTTTCCCGGATCCCGAGATTGCCCCCCGCGTGAACTGGGGCCACCGCTTTACGGATCTTGGGATGACGGTATACAATCGAACGACACAGGGCCTCGACTTGGCCCTCGGGGTGTCCGTATTTCGCGGTGACGCGGATGTCTTGAGGCTTGTAGATCACAAGCGATTCCCGCTAGCAGCCAGCCAGGAGGAAATTCTGGGTCCATTCGAGGTAGTTATCGACCCGAGGGTCTTCGACGAAATGGGCGAGTACCGCCTAGTCGCCAGTCTCTTTGACTCTACAACCGGCGACCGAATCGATAGCGTTGGAAGGCGGTTTTGGGTGGAGCAGGACCCACCACTGCGGAGGCCATTCGAGATCCAGCCCGTCGACGGTTTTCCGGAGCCGTACCAGAAACGGCAATGGATCATTTCAGGGTCGATCAACAATTCTGCTACCCTGCTCTACAACACCTCGCATCCTGCCTACAGATTGGCCGAGGAGGACGAGGAGGAACTGGGCGACTATCTATTGGAAATGGTCTTGGCTGGCGCCGTGCAGTTCGTCCTTGGCCGTCCAGACCGGGAGGATGGTCGCCCGGATTACCATCCCCTGGATGCGGGCAACATTCTCGGCCTGCCCAAGCCCCTGGATCGGGAAGAAGTACCATCAGCGGTGCACGAAGAAGTCCATCGCTATCTGTCCGAGGTACGTTGGCGAATGCTCGAAGGAGCCTAGGCATGGCGGTCGTCATCCGCAAGCGCATGCTGGTTGGCGGCGTCGAGGTTGATCTCAAGACGTACCAGCCGAGCGGCCGGCTTGAGAAAAGGGAACGCGAGCGTGCGGACAAACTCGACAAGGTGCTGGCCGTCCGGATCCCGCAACTCGCGGACGCGGTGGCAACAGGTGCCGTGGGAGAGAACGGTCTCATTCGCAAATGGCACCTACTGGGGGAGGGGCTTCGGGGAATCGTTGAAGATCAATCTTTGGTGTCAGACGCCGATGTGAGCGCCGGCCTAGTGTGGCAAGCGATCTGGCACTACTTGCCAGACTCGTTAAAGCCCACGGGCTCCAGTGATGAGGAGGCGTACTCTGACAAGCAACATAAACGCAAGGACCATCTTTCCCTTAGCTACGAGATCGCCGCGTTCAAATGGAATGAGGTGCGATGGATCCAGAGGTGGGACGATTGGCATCAACTGGCGTTCAGGCCCGGACTGCTGCGCGACCCCCGAATCCTTAGCGCCCTTGGTGAAGCGATTGGTCGCCTAAAGACGTACCCGACGCGCGAGACGTTCAGGGAAATAGTGAAACGCCTCGGAGATGCGTTTCCAACGCGGCGCATGCGCGATAGTTCGCTGCTGCCCGCCGATAACGTTTCGCAGACCGTCAATGAAGCGGTTCGACAGGTCGTAGGAGACGACGTTCGCTGACTGCGGACATCGCTCGCAAACGCCCTGACAACACCCAAGGCCGCCGGTCCATTGTCTTAGTCGGGCCGAGTGTGCGGAGCGCCTCGCCTGCCGTGCCGCTTCGTAAAGGCGCATACTGGGATGGTGTTGCTTAGGGTTCGGCTCAAACCAGGCCCACAACGAGAATGGTCAACACCTCACTGTATCAATTGGAGGTCAAGTTAGGCCTCGCGAAGCTCGCCTTCCAGACTTCAGCTGGTTGGCGCCTCACCATGCACATAGACCCAATGGAGAAAGGTCTGGGAGGGGCGCACGCGCGTGGGAAGGTTAGGCGTGCAAACGCGGCCCTTCGCGAACTCCGTCGCCTTGGAGTTACGATCGGGACTCACACGATGTTTGGACCGGTGGACGTCGTCGCCGATCACCCTTCAGAGCCTACACACCTGATCGAGGTCGAAGGCGAATCGGCACGACAGCGAGAGCAGGCACTCTACTCCTCCCTGGGGCAGCTCCTTCTGTCCATGAAGATCTGGACCCCAAGCGTCGTTTACGGAATTGCAGTACCGGAGACACGGGAGTGGTGGCGGCAGCTGCAGAAGATACCTCTCGAGCTTACCAAGCGGCTTCGGCTTTGGCGGTACTCGGTTGGGGCAAACTCCTGCACGCGTATCGAGCCGGGGATGGGGATACCTGAATGGGGGCGGGGCTGAGGCGAGGGGCGCGTCACTGGCAAGAGCAGGGCGTGATCGTGTGGGTCGTGAAAGGTTACGCAAGTGCCGCGCTGACATCCCGATCTGTCGCAACTCTGCCCTCGGGAGGGTTGACCCTGGATCCTCCATTGCTGTTCACTGCAGCTGGGATCGTCGAACCCGTCACAGAGCAGATCGTTCAACGGAGGTCGCATGAGCGGGCAACGTGCAAGGCACGCCGATTGACGTATCTTGGCGCTTGCCAGCGGAGCGAGAGACTCATTCCCTAGCGAGCCTCAACCCATGATTGTTACCAGCCTGTCCGTAGAGAACTACAAATCGTTACGCTCGGTTGCTGTGACCCCGGGGCCACTGAGCGTCGTCGTAGGGGCCAATGGCTCTGGAAAGAGCAACCTCGCCGACTGCATCGACTTCATTTCGGAGGTCTACCGCTATGGCCTCGAGGTTGCCGTGGCGCGGAAGGGGGGATACGAGAACATCGCCCATCGCAAGCAAAGACGATCCAAAGGCGCGATGACAATTGCTCTCGAGGTAGAGCTGCACACAGACGATTTCAAGCGAAGCCGTCGTGCGGCTAAGACCGAGGTCCCACCCTTGAGGATCCGCCATTACTTCTCCTTCCGAGCAAAGGGCTACTCCATCCGCGCAGAATTCGCCGTGGAGCGTGAGCGGATTGATATCAGTACTCGGCATGCTGATCAGTGGCGGCCGGTTGCGACCGTTAGGAGGGAAGGAAAGCAACTTACGTTCGAATCAGAACACGATGTGAGCACAACAAGCGAGCTCTCGATAACCCAGGAGGTTCAGCCGTACGGGCGCCTGTTGGATCTCAATGAGTTGAAGTTCTTTACAGAACGAAAGCAGTCCCTATCAGACTCTGAACTCTTTGCCGTTGCCATCGGAAGGTTCGTACCGAGTCTCACAGCTTTTACCGGCGCCGTGGGGGCGATGCGCGTGTTTCAGATTAGCCCAACGGAATCGAGGGAATTCGGCGTACCTATCCCTAATCCTGAGCTTGGGCGGTTCGGGGGCGACCTCCCTGCAGTGGTGGACATGCTCTCGACCAAGCATCGCCAAGCCTGGTCTGTCGTGATGGAGAGCATGAAGCGCATTCTGCCCGGGTTGGAAAACATCGAAGTGGAGTACACCCCGGCTAGAACGCTCGGACTCTTCTTCCGCGAAGCCAGCACAGGAAGACCCTGGACAGTAGCCGAAGTTTCAGACGGCACCATTCATACTCTGGCTTTGCTCGTGGCCATCTTTGACCCTCGTTCAACAACACTCGTGATTGAAGAGCCCGAAAACTCGGTGCACCCCTGGATAATCCGCAACATACTCTCGGCCTGTGAGGAGGCTTCGAAGAAGAAACAGATTGTGATCACGACGCACTCCCCAATTGTCATGAACCACGTCCGCCCTGAGAGTGTCCTGGTGATCTGGCGCTCCCAGGGAGAGTCGAAGCTTGAGCGTCTGGAAAAACTGGACCCCGATTTCCTACGCCTCTGGACCGATGGTAAGGTCGCGACCTTCGACTACTTGGACAGCGGTGCTCTACCGCAGGCCATTCCGCCCGAGCCAGCAACTGGCGAACCGCACAACGAGCCTAGTGAATGAAGATCGGCCTCGTGGTGGACGGCGAGTCAGAATACTACTCGCTCGCCAAGGCTCTCAGCCGCGTACAGACCGCGGATCAGATACTAAATCCACTCCTGGCTGACATACAACCTCTTGCTTCGTCAGCACAAATCGGCCGTGCAGTAAGGCCAAGGATTCTGACGTTAGCCAGCAGAGGCGTAGGACGCGCTGTTGTGCTCTTGGACCTGGAGCACAGGTCTCAATGCGCCGGTCCATGGGCAACAGAGCTCCGCGGCGCGATTGTGGCCGCATGTGCGGATTGCGGTGTTCCAGATATCTGCGTCGTACTCAAGAAGCGGATGTACGAGAACTGGTTGGTAGGTGATCTTGGAGCACTTTGGAAGATGCCTGCCAGATTCGCGGTGTCTGCGTCGGCCGCTGCATCCGTTGAGCCGAACAAGGCAGACAACATAGATGCACTCGCCTTGCTGAGATCCGCAGCCCGCAAGGTGCCGTACCACAAGACCAACGACGCGCAGCAGATAATGGAACGAGCGGATCCGGTCGCGATAGCAAAGAATTCACGCTCGTTTCGAAAACTGCTGCAGCTACTTGGCTCTCCCTTATACGCTGGCCAGACATCGACGCCCGCCGGCTGACGTCCAAGATGTCGTTCTCTTGTTCTGCCTGGTCGCAGAGCGCTCCGGCTAGTGGGACCTCGGGCAACGAGCTACTGCGAGGGTCATGGCGAGTAGCACCTCAGTTGCGGCGCAGTGTGCCGCCGACTTGAGCATTACACCGTGTTCAGCTAGCACGCCTATTGCTTCCGATACTTCGATCCCCTTGCCTTGAAAGCTGCGTCACCACCTTCAAGATGAAGAAGCAGAAGCTCATTCGTGTCCCTGCGATCAATCCCGCCGTGACTCTTGACGGCGCCCTTTTCGGCAGTCGCTTCAAGTACGAAACTTAGGTCGGCATCTGCACTGACCAGCACGTTGGGGTTATGTGTCGCGAAGATGAACTGTCTCGTCTCTTTCTGTTCTCTCACCTTCTTGACGATGTGCTCGTAGATGAAGAGGGTGTCGAGTGAATCCTCAGGCTGGTCGATGATCAACGGCGCGTTTCCCTCGGTCATCGCTAAGAGCATTACGACCGTTCCCTTTCCTCCGACTGAGAGCGTGTTCAAGGGTTTGAAGACGCCGGGCGCGACTTCGAAAGAGATCTCGGGCAAATCCAATAGGGGCACCCCATCAAGAGCGAGCAGATCGTCGGGCTTTTGGGCAAGGAACGCGACCATCTTCTGTGCGGGATCCGCCGGGACGCCCGCCGTCACGAGTGGCCGTGGATCGCCGCCTAGCACAATCTCGACGAGTCTAGATGGGTCCAGCGCCGCTACGGTTGAATGCTGATCCTTCTCGTGGACGTAGCTTCCCTTGAGCAGGTCCTTAAGCTTGGCGGCGTAGGCTTCCCGCCCTCCCAGGTGCGAGATGCTTATCTTCACCTTCCCATCGAGCTGGGATTGCCACCTTCCTGCAGTTTCCATCCGAATGTCGAAACGGTGTCGGCGAGCCGACTTGAGCGTCCCGATTGCCTTGCTGCGTGCCGCGCGGAGATTGTCGAGCTTTTGTTCGATCCGCTCAATGTCTCTCTCCGCCTTGAGAAGGGTCTCTAAGTGTTTCTTTGCCTTGCTCAGCCTCGCCTGAAGCGCAGCCACTGATTTCTCCTTGCTCTTCGCAACGACTTGCTCGTACTGCTTTCGCTGTTGTGCATACTGAAGTTCCCATGACTTGGCTGCCTTCTCAGCTTCGACCTTCAATGCGCGAACCTTCTGCCGCAATTCGGTTGCACTCGTCTTTAGCAGTTGCCCAACCTCCTTCGGCAGTCGCTCTAGAGGCGCGAGTGTCTTGGCATTCGGCGCGTCTGCCGCGAGGTCGACATCGAACAATTCCTCAACCTCGACGCCGTCTAGGGCGTTTTGAACAGCCTCAGGGATCTGCTCCAGGGCAGCGATCCTGTCATCCACGAACCTCTTTTCACTCTCCCACTTTGGGAACTCCTTGAGGATGGGTTCCTTCAGAGCAGTTTCCAGCTTTTTCACGTCCGCGGCAGTTACCTTCTTTCCAACCTTCGGGTCGTCAACTTCACTATGAAGCCTTGCCAGCCTCTCCTCGGTTTGGGAGATCTCGACGGCATTCTTCTCAAGCTGCCCGATCGCCGTCCCTTCCGCCTGGGTTGCTTCAGAGACGTCGATGTAGGCATCTAGCAGATTCATCTGTGCGAGAGGGCTGCTCGCTACTCTGACAATCTCGCCCTGGCTAAAGAAGACCGGCCGAAATGGCATGCGGGCGATCTCTCCACTGGAGTCGCGGCACACGGGCTGTTTATCATGCTCCTCGCTGACTTGCCGCTGAATGGCGAACTCCTGACCCAGCTCGTCCACGCAGCGAACGGTGATCACTGCTCCAGGGCCCACCAGAGCAAGTGCCTTGCCCAGGGTGTCGTCTCGGATGTCATCGAACGTCGCTAGGTCGTTGAAGGCGTATCGCAGCAGTTCTATCGCCGTGGACTTTCCCGTTCCCTTGCCTCCGACGAAACAGTTGAGGTGAGGGTGGAGCTCGAACGTCGTCCCTCGGAAGAAGCCCTCCGACACGCTCAACGAAACTACTCGGGGAGACTTCAGAGCGATGTCATGCCATTCGAACTTGACTTTGACGTCGTGGTCAAGCACAGCCTGTCTAATGCCATTTAACGACACAATGTCCATCTTTAAGTACGTAAAGCGACGACCGATCTGTTCAACCGCGTGGGCATCAGAATTCTGCACGCACGCCTTCTTCGGGTAACCAGAGACACTCCCGGTGCTGAAGTTCTCTACATCCTTACGACTAGTGAACTCGAGGGCGCTTAGTTCCGGCATTGAGCAGATCCTGATTCGATGCTGGCCTTGCATGTTTTGCAGCACCCCATTGCTGCTGTTCGCGTGCGCCGCAATGGCAACTCCTCCCAGCCCCTCTATTTCCCTGATCACAGCTTCGGCGTCCGCGCCGATCGCCTCTTTCTTCCCCCGCAGGTCAGCCAGAATCCCGACTCTCGGGAGCAGATCATCCAGATCCTGTAATGGACGGTCGCGATCGAAAATCGCGAGGATGTGTCCGCCGGCTGACGTGATTTCGACCCCTGGGAAGACGTGCAGTGGTGTGCCCTTCGCAGCATCCCTTACCTTGTCTACGAATTCCGTTGTGTTGTGATCTGTGATAGCGATGATCTCTAGCCCCTGCTTGAGGGCCGCTTCGACAATCTGCTGAGCAGTGGCGCCCGGCTGCTCGTAACACTTCGACGCAGGAGTGTGAATCTGAAGGTCGACCTTCCGGTACTTGGCGCCCCGCATTTATCACTCCGGTCCGAAGTAGGTGGATCAAAGTCAGCTTGTCTCTGCTCAACGGTCCGGAATAGGGCGAGAATAGCGGGGGACCGCCACGCCAGTCATGGCGACTAATTTGCGCGACCAGTTTGCGATTCTGCGCGGGGCCGTTCTAGGGCGTTTTTGCGGCACCGACAGGCGTTTTTGCGGTACGCTGTTCGTACTGGACCCAACCTACAGCCACTCCGCTACTCCCCCATGATGCGAGCACGTCCCTGATCGACTCTTGCTGAAGCTGAATGTCCCGTCTCGACACTTCGCCGACGCCCCAGCCGGCGGCTGCCCGTCCGGCGTGCGCGTGGGAGACGGTACCCACTCACCCTGCGAATTGATGTATCCCCGGCCCTGGGCAATCGGCTGCGGCTGCGCGCTGAGGAACTCCTCCAGCACATAGCCGGCGAGCCGCGACACCGTGACGCTGCACCATCCCTCGGCGCACTCGTACAGCCGTACCGGCGACCCTTGGCGCAGTAGCGCAAGCGCCCGCGCCGTCGGTGCCGGCTTCTCGCGCAGCCGGACCGAAGCCGTCGTGTAAGCGAGTGTGTCCTGAGCGGAAGGCGGGGATTGGGCGGGGAGTTGAGTCGCGCCGAACGCGACCGAAATGACCGTTAGGAGACGTAGCAGGTGTCGCATTTGACCTCCAGGTGACAGGCCAATACGACACCGAAACGCAGTCTGTTGCAAGCTGCGCCGCGCCAGCCTGATCAACGAAAACGACGTTTCGTACCCTGTTGCCCGTCACACCCTCGGCCCCCGGCTGCGAAACGGCTCTTCCAGGAGGGTGATGGGATGCGACACAACGGGGCCGCGAGCGTCCTCATTGTCCACACGCGCTCTCCTCGATCCAGCTCGAGTGTCCTCCGATCCACCTAGCGCAGAGCTCGATCAATCGCGCGCGGACCGCGATCGGCCGCAGCGCATCCCGTATCGAACGTGCGGGCGTTCCGATCGATGTTGCCTCGACCTCGATCGAACTCGCGCCGACTTGGGCCGACCGAAGGCGGAGCCCGATCGCACTTGAGAGCGTTCCGATGGAACTTTCGTGGAACCCGATCGAGCGCTCGGGCGTCCCGAGCGGTCGCCACCGCATCCCGACCGATCGCGAGCGAACCTCGATCGCACTACCGCGCACTCCGATCGGCCGTGCGGGCGTTCCGTGTCGAAGTGCAGGACAGCGATCGTGGCACAGGGCTTCGCGTTCCAGCGAGCGCGCGTGGCGCGGCTCGCGCAGCGTCCTCTGTCGAGGACGAATCCGCGTGGCGCGATTTATCCAACGGCGCGGCGGTGTCAGGAGATGTCACAATGCCGGCACGGATCCCGACGCCGTGCCCAACGAAGGAGGGCGTATGAACGCCCTGTTACGCAGGTGGCTAGAGATGGCCGCGCGGGTCCACGATTTCCTGCGGGCCCACAAGACGGACGCCGTTGGTGAGGGACTCGGGCTCGCGAAGCTCGAGGAGCTGATCCAGCGCGCGGAGGTACTGGTGGCGCAGCAGCGCGGTGGCGTCGTGGTGACACGAGCAGCCACCCAGCAGCGCGACAAGCTGCGCCGGGCGCTGCAGAGCAAGCTGCTCTTGTATCTGCGCGCCGTCGGCGCGGTGGCGGCAAAGCAGAACCCGGAGTTGGCGGTGCAGTTCCAGCTGCCGCCTGCGAACGCCAGCCACCAGGCGTTGCTCACGGGGGTGCGCGGGATGCTGGAGAAGGCGACCGCGCAGAAGGAGCTGTTCGTGAGCCGCGGCATGTCCCCGATGCTGCTCGAGGCCCTCGCGGGCGCGTTGGGCGAGTTCGAGAAGACCCTGGAGGCTTCGCGCGAAGGCCGGCGCAATCATGTGGGTGCAAGCGCCGATCTCAAGGCCGTGCCGGCCGAGATCAAAGAGCAGGTACGCGTGCTCGATGGGCTCGTGCGGTTCCGGTTTGGGGAGAACGCGGAGTTGATGGGGGCGTGGGCCAGTGCCCGCAACGTGCTTGGGCCATTCAAGCCCAAGGTCGAGCCGGAGGCGGGTGATGGCCAGACGCCGAAGGCGGCGTGATGGCGGCGAGGCGCGGTGGGTGGGTGAGCACCTGCCGCGCCTTGTTGTCACACCTCCTTTCCCCCCCCCAAAAAGCGACCAGCAGCTTGTCATCCTGAGCGAGCGCGCGGTCACGCGCGCGAGCGAAGGATCTGCTGTCCGGTACGCGCGAGCGAAGGATCTGTTGGATGCACGAAAGCCGGAGAGCACCAAGCTCCCCGGCTTTCGTTTGGCGTAGCGAACCTGGCTACGCGGTGACCTCGCAAGTATGTGAAACATCGGCTGCGGTTTCCGCCGAGTCAATAGGCAGCGAGGGTCCGTTGGCTACGAACCCCGGCAATCCCGAAGGCCAAGACGCCAGACCCCGCAAGCGCTGCCGCTCGCGGCAGCATCATGTCGTATGAAGTGCGGTTTGCGAGTATCAAACGGCTGCAGGTAGGATCACTCGGACGCGGACGCCGTTCCCCCTCTCCCGCAGGGAGAGGGGGCCATGGGGTGAGGACGCCGAACGGACGCGGGGCGAGCAGGAGCGGTTCGACTAGTTCTCTTGCGTCTTCCCCAACGCCTCCGCCGCCGCCCGCCGGACCTCGGGATCGCGGTCGTTGAGGGCCCGCGTCAGCCCGGGGATCGCCGCCGCCACCTTCATGTCGCCCAAGCCCTCGACCGCGTGGAGCCGGACCTCCTTGTCGTCGTCGCCCAGTCGCTCGGCCAACGCTTGGAGCGTCGCGACGTCGCCGATGTGGGCGAGCGCCTCGGTGGCGTTGCGGCGCAGCTCCACGTCGGGCGACGTCGTGACCCGGACCAGCGCGGGCGGTGCCTTGGTCACGTCGTCCAGGTTGCTGATGGCGTCCGCGGCTTCACGCTGAACTTCCACATCCGGGTCGCCGAGCGCGCGAGCCAACGGCTCGAGCGACCGCGCCAGGCTCAGGTTGCCCAAGGCGCTCGCACATTCGCGCCGCACCTCGGGATCGGAATCGTTGAGGAGGAGTCCCTCGAGCGGCCCCACCGCCGACCGCTCTTCCATGTCGGAGAGCGCGCTGACGGCGGCGCGCCGCACCGCATCATTGCGGTCCGTCAGCGCTCCCACGAGCGCGGCACCGACGCGCGGGCTCTTCATTTGCCCGAGCGCTTCCGCGGCGGTCGCGCGCATGATCGGGTCCGCATCCCGCAGGAACGGCAGCACGTCCTTCGCGTAACTCGCGTCCTCGTACCGACCCAACGCCCAGATACTCGCGAGGCGCACGCGCGGCGACGTGGAACGCGTCGCGCCCTGGAGCGCCGGCGCAGACGCAGGATCCAGGATCTCGCCCAGTGCCCACGCAGCCATGGCCGCGGGTCCCGTCGCGCTGTCCGCCAGTCGGCGCTCGAGCGACTTCATCGTCTCGCGCCGCTCGCCGACGCCCGCTGCGTAGGCGGCGCTCTCACGAATGCGCGGCGACGGGTTGTCGAGCAAACCACTGAGCACGTTGGCCGGCACGGCGCTATTGCCGAGCAGCTTCGCCGCGACGCGTCGCACGCACTGGTTGTCCGCGCCGAGCGTCGCCACCAGGAGCGACAGCGCACGGGGATCGGTGATTGTCCCGGCCAGGGAATCCTTCGCGCCCTGGACGTTGGGCGCGTCTTCGAAGCGCCCCAAGCGGCCCGCTTGGCCACCCCACCAGAAGTTGCCGAGCTGGTCCCCGATCAAGTCGCAGATCACGGGATCGGTGCGCGCCAGCGCGTTGAGGAGGTTCGCTACTCGAACGGAATCGGCGCCGCCCCGGCCGGGGCCGCCTATCATCCCGAGCCACAGAGCGAGAATGTGTAGGGTGTGGGTCATGGCTCCTGCCCCAGCGCTTCGGCCGCCGCGCGGCGGACCTTTGGATCGGGCGACTGCAGCGCGGCCCGCAGCGCCTGGCGCGCCGCGGGGTCGGCGATCTCGCCCAAGGCTTCGGTCGCGGCTTCGCGCACGTCGCTCTTGGGATCGTCGATCAGGCGCCGCAGCGATGGGATAGCCGCGATCACCGAGCGCTCGCCGGCGAGCTGGGCGGCGCGCTGGCGGACGTCGGCGTTCGCGTCCTTCAGCAGGTTCAAGAGGGTCGCCTCGGCGATCGGCGCCTTCAGGTCGTTGAGCGCGCTTAGCGCCGCCTGGCGGACGTCGGCATCGGCGTCGCCCAGCGCTTCGGTGATCGCGGCAGCGCCGCTCTGCTCACCCAGGTTGCCCAGCGCCTGCACCACGGCGCTGCGCACCTCGGAGGAGGGATCGCGAATCAGCCGGGCGATGGCGCTCCCCGCCGAGCGGGCGTGTAGGTGATCGAGCAGATGGATGGCTTCATGACGCACCTCGGCGTCGGGATCCTCCAAGAGGGCCACCACCGGCGCCGTCGGCACGCCTTGCTCCCAGTGCGACAAGGCGCTCAGCGCGTTGCGCTTCACCTCGCTGACCGGGTCTCTGAGCAACGCGGCAATCGGGCCGATCGCTCTCGGGTCCTCGAGATCCGCCAGGGCTTCGATCGCCTCCGCGCGTACGGCGGCGTCCGAGTCCGCGAGTACGGCGATCAGGGGCCCCACGGCGCGGGGATCGGCCAAGCGCCCCAGCGAATTTGCGGCGGCGCTGCGCACGCGGGCGTTCTCGTCCTTGAGTCGGGCGATCAGGGCGTTGACGACCGTGGTGTCCTGCGTCGCAGGAGCGGTCGCCGGCTTGCGCGGCGCGACGGGGGACGAGACCTCCGGTAGGGTGCGGGTCGTGTCGATCGACGTGACCTCACCCTCCGTTCCCCCTCTCCGCATTGCGGAGAGGGGGTCAGGGGGTGAGGACTGGGAGACGCGCGGGGCGGCGGCGATCGTCACCATCACCCCCAGCCCCGCGAGAACGGACCAGCCGAGCCGCGAGGCGGGGTTCTTGGGCAGCCGCCCCTCGAGCAGCCGTGAGATGCGCGAAACGAGAAGCGAGCGACGCTCGGCCAGGCCCGCGACGGGCACCCCTAGGGGCGACGCCTGGATCCATTCAGCCACGGTGGCCAGACACTTCGCGAGCGAAACTGCCGATCCGGTCTTTCGCATGGCCCACTCGTCGCTCAGGTATTCAGCCGTCGTCTCGAGCTCGCGGCGCGCGAGCCGGTTGAGCGGCTGGAAGAAAAAGAAACGCTCGATCAGGCTGGCGCCCGCGAGCCAGAGGGAATCGCGCCGCGCCAGATGGGCCAGCTCGTGCGCCAGCATGCTGCGCTGCTCTTCGGCGCCCAGCTCCGAGAGCGCCAGCTCGGGCACGCAGATCTCGGAGAGTCCCAGGGCGACGGGACTGGAGATGGTCCGGGCCATCGTGAGATGGACGCGGCGCCGGTATCCGGTGATGCGCCGGAGATCGGCGAGCGTCGCGGCGAGCGGCCCGCCCGTCACGGGGCGGCGATCGGCCAGGCGGCCGATGAGGATCAGTCGTCGCGCGACGTAATACAGGGACGACGCGAGCGCGATAAAGCCCCAGAGCAGGACAACCACTAAGGGGAGCGAAGGTGCTCGGGACGAAGTCGGGTGGGTTAACCCCGGGCGCCAGCCCGGGGTTAAGGGAGCGGGGTTAGCGGGCGCCGCCGGTTGGGCCAGCGGCTCAACCTGCGGCACCGCGGCAGCGGGCAGCGTCACCGCGGCGGGCGTGGACAGCTCGAGGCGCGACTGGATGGTGCCGGTCACTAGGCCCGCGAGCAACGCTACTTTCCAAAGGATGTCTGAGGCCGCGGGCTCGAGGCGGTGGCGACGAGTGACGAGCCAGGCGACACCCAGGAGCACTGTGCTGTGGATCAGGTACGTGAGCAGCCACGCGAGCACGCTGGAGGCGAAGGGGTTCATTTGGACTCCGGGGTTTCGACGCGCTCGATCATGTCGCGGATCTTGGCGATGTCGCCCGGGCTCACGTCTTCGCCCGAGAGCAGGTGCTGGACCAGGGCGGTGACGTCGCCGTCGAACAGGCGCTCGGTCAGCTCGCCGACCATCGAGTGCTGCACCTCAGCCTCGGTCACCGCGGCGCGGTAGTGGAACTGGCGCGACTTGGGGGGGGGGGGGGGCCGCCGGGTGACGACGCCGCGCCGCTCGAGGCGCGACAGCATCGTGGCGACCGTGGTCTGGGCGAGCCCGCGCTCGGCGTGCAGCGCTTCCCAGATGTCCTGGACCGTCGCTTCGCCCTTGTCCCAGATGACGCGCAGGATGGCGAGCTGCAGCTCGGTGAGTTGATGGCGCTCCGGCATACTTGCCCTCATGGTTGATCTACAGGAGTAGATTTACAGGTGTAGTTTACGGTTGTCAAGGGAGGGGAACGAGGCGGGGAGCTTGAGGGAGGCGGTGAAGGAGGCGGTGAGCTGACAACGCGAAGCCGGAGAGCATCACGCTCCCCGGCGACGCCCGGCCTCCCCTAGTGGAACAGCACCCCTAGCTGCGCCGTGGCGAAGCGTGTCACCGGCTTCGTCTGGATCAGATGGATGTCGATCCCGAATTCCATGGCGAAGAGAGCGATGGGGATTTGCGCGCCGATGCCGGCGTTGAGCCCCGCCTCCGACGGGCCCGACTTCGGCCAGTAGATGCCGGGGCCGAATTCTAAGTACGGGCGCAACCCACTGGGGATCGGGGGCAACACCCACTGGAGATTCACCGACAAGTTGGTCCACCGTTGATGCGCGAATGGCACGAACGGCTCGGCCGTAAACTGGTTCAATCCCGCGTACAGCTTCAGGTTGAAAAACCCCTTGGTGGGCATGCGATCCCCGAAGCGGTAACTGAAGTCGACGTCGACATGGATGTTGGCGTCGTTCAGCGAATCCATCGCCCCCAGAGGATGTGCCGATCCCACGTGAAAACTGTAGGTCCAGGGGCCTTGCGGACTCTGCGCCGCGCTGGGCGCCGCCGCGCCCATCCAAGCGGCCGTGACCGTGAGAAGCGTGATGAAATGATGCTTCCGGATCGACATAGTTCCATCCTCGTGAGCGACAGCTCACGATGCAGCGGCGTTGCTCGGCGGGCTATGACAGTTTGTGCGGGAGGCGGCGTTTTTGGGGCAATGCTCAAAATGCGATAGCGCCTTGGCCACACCTGAATAACATCGTGCCTCCGTCGCAGCGACGCGAGAAAACCTCGAGCGCCCCCGATTGGAGGCCCACTGTGATGCGACTACCCCGATCGTCTCGGCCAGCCGGGCTCCTGTTCGCACTGGTCCTGCTGGGCGGCACGGGCTCCGCCAACAGCCAGGTGGCGATCAAACAGTATCCTCATTTCATCTACCCTATTTGCCTGGAGGACCTGATCGTCATCGAGATTCCCCCGATCATCGTCGGCTGCGAAGTGATCGACTGCTGCCCGGGCTGCCCCGGAACGCCGCCGATCGACTGGCGTATCCTCGTCGAGGGACCGGTGCAGCAGCTCGCGCTGCGGTTCGAGAACCTGGCCGACTCGCCGCAGACACTTCGAGTCGAGGGGCCCGCGCGCTGGGACCAGCGTGCGACCCTCATGGTCGGTCGTGGCCAGACGATGCTGCGCGGCCTCCCGCGCGCGACACGTGCGCGACAAGTGAAAGTACGGCCCCAGGTCCGGTTCGATGCCGCCGCCGTTCCCGTCGACACGCCTGGAGTAGCTCCGGCGCGGGATGGCAGCCCGCGCCAGGTGGACGCGCGAATCCTGATCGAGCAGCTGATCGGCGAAATCGTCGTCAATGAGCGCGTCATCATGTATCGCCTACGGCGCTGCCCGCGGCCCCCGATCGTATGGCCGACGGATCAAATCGATCTCAACAACAACGCCGCGATGGACAACGCGGTAGTGTTCCTCGACGCGCGCCGTGCTAGCGGCTGCGTCAATGACGAAATCAATCGCGGGATTGACATTTTCAGCGTCGGGAGCGTCCTGTCGAATCAAACTTGCCGGTCCGAGGTGGCGGTCTTCTCGGATGACGACGCCGTCCAGCTCGTCGAGAACGTCACGGCGTGGAGCGACCCCCTCGGTGACCTCCTGCCTGTCAACATGACGCCCGACCGGTGGCAACCCCCCATCGACGTCTGGATAACGCGGGCCGCGCTCCAAGCACGGTCACAGAACGAGGTGGCGCAAGCGGACCTCCTGATCAACACCAACCACGGGGGCATAGACGTCCTCGCGAATGTCACCGCCCAGCCGTTGCCGACGAACGCGAACGCCACGACGATCGACAACACGGCGGGCAACGTCTGGAATACGGGAGCCTGTAACGTGGGTGCGATTACGGGGAATCCGGCGATTTTCACGGCGAATCGCCTCAACGTGTATTTCGTGAATCAAGCGTTCACCGGGTGGTGGTGTCCTCAGAGCAACGTGATCGCGATCGGTACGACCGCGCAGCCCGAGACGCTGGCCCACGAGCTTGGCCACGCGTTCACGCTCGCCCACACGGACGGAGTGGACTACAACGCCGATGGTGCGAATGATTTCCCGAACACCAACATCATGTGGCCCGGCGGCGTCGGGCGGACGACGTTCACGGAAGGGCAATGCTTCCGGATGACGCTGAATCCAACCTCGATGCTGAACGTGAACGGTGTACGAACCGTCGGCCCGACGAGGAACTGTCCGGACGCCACGCTAAGCTCCGCGTGTCCATGGGTCGCCCTTGACGCCGTTCCGAACTGACGCGGGCCTTCGCGGAGGATGATCCTCATGAAACCGATTCTACACCTGACGAGGGTCGCGACGATGATCGCCGTAGCGGCCGGGTGCCAGCGATCGGAGGTGGAAGTGGCGCTTTCGCAGGAAGCGTCCGCGCAGGTACGGCGCACGATCGTCCGGTGGCTGGAATGCGAGGAGTGCACGGACGGAGAGCTGGAGGCCGTCCTGAAGGTGGGACGCGTTGGAGTGCCGACGCTGGCGGCCACGCTGATCGAAGGGCCCGCGCCGGCGCGGCTCGAGGAGCAGCGGGAGCACCTGGCCGGGCTGTACAGGCAGCAGGTGGAGTACGCGCGCTCGCACCCGCGCGCCGCGCCACGGATGTCCGAGTCCGAGTACCTGGCGGTGTACACGGCGAACCTTGTCGCGCGCTACAGGGTCCGGTCCGCCATGGCGCTCGAGCGGTTCGGCGGGCCGGAGGCGGCGCAAGCCCTCGAAAGGGCGCTGGCCTTGCCCCTCCGCGACGATGAGCGCGGGGTGATCGCCGCGGCCGCTGCACGGGTACGGCGCTGACCCGACTCGGAGAGTGGGGGTATCATGGACGACATGAATCGCAGAGACTTCGTCATCGCCGCGATCGGCGGGATGAGCATCGCGGCGTCGCCGCGCGCGCTCGACGCGCTCGCCCCGGCGCAGCCCGGCATGCACGTGCGGCACAACGTGTACTGCCTCAACCCGAGGGGCCGCGTACTGCGGTCGTACGCCCGGGCGGTGACGGTCATGCAGGGCCGCCCAAGCACCGATCCGACGAGCTGGAGCGCCCAGGCCGCCATCCACGGCACGCTGACGCCCACGCCGGGAATGATCGTGAATTCCTGCGAGCATGGGACCCGGTTCTTCTTCTCCTGGCACCGCATGTACCTGTACTTCTTCGAACGGATCGTGCGACAGGCGTCGGGAGACCCGGCGTTCGCGCTGCCCTACTGGGGCTACTCGCCGACGGGAGACCGGGCCCTCCCGGTGTCGTTTCGAACGCCGGCGGCCGCCACCAATCCCCTGTACGTGGCGTCACGACGCGTCGCGGTCAACGCGGGCACCCCGCTCACAGCGTCGGTGGTCGATGCCGGGCCCGCTCTGGGCCAGCTCACGTTCAATCCGTTCACCAACGCGCTCGAGGGGACGCCGCACAATGTGGTCCACGGCGCCGTCGGCGGCCTGATGGGGAGCGTCCCGCGCGCCGCGGGGGACCCGATCTTCTATCTCCACCACGCACAAATCGACCGGCTGTGGGACGTGTGGATCGGCAGCGGCGGTGGACGCGCGAACCCCACGGACGCGCCGTGGCTCACGCGCAGTTACGACTTCTATGACGAAACCGGGACCCGCGTCTCCATGACGGGCACCCAAGTGCTGGACGACGCGCGGCAGTTGCGCTACCGCTACGCCCCGGACAGATGCGGGCAGGGGGTCGCGCGCGGCTTCGATGCGGCGGCCCTGCGACGGATCACGCGGGTCCCGTTGGAGCCGCGCTTCCTCGCGATGGCGGACACCGTGCGGCGCCGGCCGCCGCTACCGGAGGCTGTCATGGCCGCACAGGCCCAGGCGCCCGTCACCCTCGGCGCCGCCGCCGCGGACACCCGGCTGCCCGTCTCTCCGGAGGCGCGCCGGCTCCTCGCGGGCTTCAAGACGGAGCAGACGGGGAACCGGGTCGAGCTGTGGCTCGAGGACATCCGGCTGGAAGGCGAGCCCGAAGTCTTCTACGAGCTCTACGTCAACCTGCCCACGGACGTGAGGGACACGGTCTATACGAGCCCGCACTACGTTGGCAACCTCGACTTTTTCGGGGCGGCGGAAGGCGCGCAGCGGCGCCGCTTCAATCTCATTCCCGTGTTCCTGCGGCTGCTCGAGCTGAACCGCTGGGCCGAGGACACGGTGCGGCTGACGTTCGTGCCCCGGCCGTTCACCGAGGGCGACAACCCGGCCAGGCTCCTTGGTCCGCGCACGCAGGCGGTCGTGGGCCGAGTCTCGATCCGGATCGAGTAGCGGTTCCCCGCGATCGGCGGCCTCCCCCATCAGCATTCGCTCACCGTGCCGGTGGCCGGATCGCAGGAGTAGCGCGCTTTGAGCGCCGCGTTGCGACCGCCCGCCGCGCGGGCCATGATTGTCGCGCACCATGACCGCGCCGACCGCGTCGAAGCACGGACTCGCGACCTTCACTCCCGAGCGCGAGCGGAGGGGCCTCGCGCTCTGTCTCTCCGGCGGCGGATTCCGCGCCGCCCTCTTCCACCTCGGTGCGCTGCGCCGGCTCAACGAGCTCGGCATCCTGTCCGCCGTCGACACGATCAGCGCGGTCTCGGGCGGCAGCATCCTCGCGGCCCACCTCGCCGCGACGCTCCGGCCCTGGCCGGCTGGGGGCGACGTGATCGGCGATTGGGACGCGCGGGTCGTCGCACCGTTCCGCCGCGTCGCGGCGCGCAACATCCGCACGCCGGCGATCCTGCGACGCCTTCTGCCCTGGAATTGGCTCCGCTCGAGTACCGGCGTGCGCGCGCTCGCCAAGACCTACGAACGCGTCGTGACCGGCTTGAAGCTCGTGGACCTGTCGGATCGGCCGCGCTTCATCTTCTGCAGCACGGACATGGAGTTCGGCGCGAACTGGGAATTCCGGCGCGATACGTCGGGCGACTACCAGGTGGGGTACGCCGCGACGCCGCGCACCTGGCCCGTCGCGCGCGCCGTCGCCGCGTCGTCGGCGTTTCCGCCCGTGTTCAATCCCCTCCCCGTGGGCCTCCCGCCGCAAGCGTTCCAGGGCGGCCGGCAGCGCCCCACCGACCTGCGCCTTACCGACGGCGGCGTGTACGACAACCTCGGCATCGAGCCCGTCTGGAAGTCCCACCAGACGCTCCTCGTCTCGGACGGAGGCGCCCCCTTCACGTTCCAGCCTGACCGTGGCCTGGTGCGGCGGCTGCAGCGCTACGCGGACATCATCGGCGGCCAGGTGGCCGCGCTGCGCAAACGGTGGCTCGTCTCGAACTTCATCGCCGGGGCGTTGCGCGGGACGTACTGGGGCGTGGGGACTGCCGTCGCGAGCTACGAGCTTCCGGGTTTCCCCGGATACACCCGGAAACTCGTGGACGATCGCATTGCCACCGTGCGCACCGACCTCGACGCCTTCTCACCGGCCGAGATGGACGTGCTCGAGAACCACGGATACACGCTCGCGGCCGCTGCGATCGCGCGGCACGCGCCGGAACTGGTGCGGGTCGATCCGGCACCGCCGAGCACGCCGCCACATCGCGACTGGATGAACGAGGCAGCCGTCGAGACGGCCCTCGCGGACAGTCACAACCGCAAGCTGTTGGGGCGTTGGTGACCACCCCGACCCGACTCGCCCTCGCCTGCGCCGCGCTGCTCGCGCCCGCGCCGGTCGCCGGCCAGAGCGACTCGCTGGTCGTGCGGGAAACGGCTCGCCCGTGCGCCAAGGTGCGCCAGCGCCCCGACCCCGATGCCCGCACCAAGGCATGCCTCGATCCCGGGACCCGCGTCGTGGGGATCGGGGTCGTCCCGTTCTGGCGCAAGGTGCGGCTCGCGGACCGCCGCACCGGATGGGTCGCCAAGCAAGCCCTCGTCGAAACCGCCGTCACGGCGGCGCCCGCGGCCGAGGATCGCTGGCTCGAAGTGCACGTCGTCGACGTGGGCCAGGGGGACGGCATCTGGATCCACACGCCCGACGACGGCGTTCCCGGGAACGGCGTCTTCGAGGGCGCGAACATCATCATCGACGGCGGGCCCGACGGCTCGGACGGCCGGAATCAGCTGCTCCGCTACCTCCAGCGGCAGGCGCCCGATGGCGCGATCATCGAGGCCCTCATCGTGACGCACCCCCACGCCGATCACTACCCGGGGGCGCAGGGGATCCTGCGCCACTATCAGGTCCGCCACTACTACGACCCCGGCTACCCGAGCGAGAGCTCGAAGTACCGGGCCTTCCGCCGGGCCGTGGCCGCGGAAAGCGCCGACGGACGGGCGACCGTCCAGCACATCGGGCGCGCCCAGTTCGGGCAGCCGGACTGGGGGCGGGAGCTGCAGGTGCAGTTCCTCTACGCGTACGACTCGATGGCGGCCCTTGGCTCGGGCAACACCAGGGAGAACAACGCCTCCGTCGTATTCCGCCTCGTGTACGGCACGCAGAGCTTCCTGTTCATGGGTGACGCCGAAGGTAAGAAGCGCGCCGACGCGCCGGATTCCGCCCACTATGTGGAGCAGTGGCTCATCGACTCCGTGGCGGCGGCGCGGCTCAGGTCCACCGTCCTCAAGGTCGCCCACCACGGGAGCGAGACGTCGAGCACGCTGCCGTTCATCCGCGCCGTGGACCCGCGCGTCGTGATCGTCGCGTCGGGACGGCGGAAATACGGATCGCGGTTCCTCCCCGACGCCTCGACACTGCGCCGCTACTGCGACCACAACGCGGCCATCCGGATCTATCGGACCGACCAGGACGACGCCGCCGATGGCCTCACCGCCGCCACCGACGCCGACGGCGACCACATCGTCATCCGCACCAACGGTACCGCGCTGCTCGTCGACGCCTACTCGGCGGGAACGCGGGTCGCGCCCACTGCCTGCGAGGCGAACTGACAAGGGGAGGAACTCCATGAGCTCGCTCGAACCCTTCATCAACATCCTGATTCTGCTGACCGTTCTCAGCATCGCCGCCGAGCGAGCCACGAACTTCTTCAAGCTGCGAAGCGAGGGGCTTCGGGAGGCGGTCGCAAGCGACAAGGGGGAGAAGGCGCGCGAGCACCGCATTACGGTGCGCAGTCTGCTCGTGGGGATCGCCGTCGCCATCGCCGTGAAGGCGAACCTGTTCGAAATCCTGACTCGCATCGACGCGCCGTGGGATACTCTCGGGTGGTTCCAGCAGGCGGAGTCGACGTGGGTGCCGGCGGCGGCGGCGGGCAGCCTCGGGACGGCGTCTTACGCCGTGCTCGGCTCGGCGCTCACGGGTATCGCCCTGGGGTTCGGCTCGAAGTTCTGGCACGAAGTCCTGGACGGCGTGCTGGAGTTGCGGGGCATCGCGAAGAAGATCCGCAAGCGGAAAGAGGGGTGATCGCGGCGCCGGCCGCGCGCGCAGTTTGCGTGTGTTGCGGCGGCGCCACAGATTGGGACGTCGTTCGACCCTTGCGCCCGTGCTAGCTCAGCCACTGTCGGCGATTCGGCACGTCTGTCCTGCGATGACGCTGTACTCGCGCGCCATCGTAGAGGCCGTCTGTCTGTCCGAAGGCCCTATCGGCTCGGCGGATGAGGTCGCCCTCCATCTCGGCCTCAAGAATCGGTTCACGCTGGCGCGGTTGCTGAAGCGCGAAGGTGTCCCGCCGCTGCACCGCCTGGCCCAGTGGGCGACGATGCTGTCGTGGGTCGTGGCGGCCGAGCGCGACGGGGTGTCCCTCTGCTGGATGGCGTTCCGCGCGCGGCGCCACCCCAGCGCCTGCTATCGGCTGGTCAAGGAAGTAACCGGCTTACGGTGGGACGAGGTGCGCGCCCGGGGATCGGGCTGGGTGCAGCGCCGGCTGCTGGCCGAGTTCGCGCGGCGGGTGAGCGGCCCCCCGCGTCCGTGCTGACGCAAAAACTGCCCCCTCCGTGCCGAAAAACCCCCTAGCCCCCGGCCCGCGCATTATCTTGGGGGGCGCCCTCCCTGGACTGAGTGTTGCTCATGTCTCACCACACTTCGCCGTGAGGATCGATCATGGCCGCCTGGAAACTCTTTGGGCGCGAGGTGTCCACGGAGCAGCTCCCCGCTGAGCTCCGCTCCATTCTCGCCCAGATGCAGCGGGAACGGGTTGCCTTCGAAGGGCTGACCACCGCGGCGCGGGACTCGGCCCAAAACCTGACCCAGCTCACGCAGCCGATCACGGAGGCCCAAAAGGTCGTGAGCGAGCTCCAGGGCCGCGTCAAAGCGCTGGAGCGGCTCGTCCCCGTGCTCGCCACGCTGGACGAACAGACCGAAGCCGTCTCGAAAGTCCAACGGCGCACCGAGACGCAGCTCACGCACACCTCCGACGAGGCGAAGCAGCTGCGGGGCGAGATCGACGAGCTCCACGGCACCCTCCAGCAAGCGCTTGCCTTGAAGAACGACCTCGCCGGCTTCCTCGAGCTCGGCGGCGGGTTCAAGGCCCTCCGCATGGACGCGGACAAACTCACAGCCGAGCTGCGGGACCTCAGCCAGGGGTTCGACCGGGTGCGCGAGCGCCAGGAGGAGTTGCGCCGCGGCGGCGAGGCGGTCGCCACGCGGCTCAACACCTTCGAAGAGCGGCAGCAGCAGGCGCAGGGCGGCGTCGCGGCGACCGAATCGCGCGTGACGGCGCTGGCGCAGACCCTCAAGGACTTGGCACAGTCCGCGGCCGACGCGGCCCAGACCAAACGCCAGCTCGGCACGCTCAAGTCGCTCGCCGACGGCGTCAGCCAGAAGGTCGCCGCCCTCGAGCAGCAGCGCGACGTGGTCGAGCGCACCACCGCGCAAGTCGCCCAGCTGCACGAGGTGATGCGCGAGGTGGACGGCAAGATTCGGCGGCACGAAGAGAGCGCGAAGGGCCTGGTGGACCTCGAGGCTAAGGTGAACGAGCTCAAGGCGCTCCACGGCGAGGTGCTCGAGCGCTCGGAGGAGATCGGCGCGCAGCACGCGGAAACGAAGCGGGTCGATGAAGAGCTGCGCGGCCGCCTGGCCGCGCTGCGCGACGAGGTCCAGCGGGCCGTCAAGCGCTTCGAGCTGGAGAACCAGGGGCTCGACGCGGCAGCCCAGCGCATCGTCGATCTGCGCGGCGGGCTCACGGACATGGAGCTGCGCTATCGCTCGCTCGAGGAAGCGAGTAAGGGCATCGCCGACGTGCGCGTGCGCGCCGAGGGCCTCGCGGCGCAGCTGACCGGCGTCGCCGAGAGCGTCGGGCAGCTCGAGCCGCAAGCCGAGCGTGTGCGCGCCGTCGAAGCGAGCGCCGCGCGCCTCGGCGAGACGGTCGAGGACATGACGCAGCGCGTGGCGCGGATCGAGAAGGCGCAACCGGGCGTCCAGGCGGTCATGCAGGACCTGGCGAGCCTCAAGGGCACGCACGAGGCCGTGAAGGGCGCCTTCGAGCAGGTGCAGGCCGCCGAAAGCGAGCTCGCCCGCGTGCGCGAGGGCCAGGCGGCCACCAAAACCTGGCTGACCGGCGCGACCGACTCGGTCAATGCGCTGCGCGGGGAGCTCGCTGCCGTCGAGGAGATGAAGCCCACGGTCGAGCACGTGCGGGGCGAAGCGGACCGCCTGTCCCAGTCCCTGGCGCAGATCGAGGCGCGCCGCCAGCTCGTCGACGACTTGAACGCGCGGCTCTCCGAGCTCTCCACGCTCGGCGCCCAGTTGGAAGAGCGGAGCCGCGGGCTGCTCACGCGCATGGAGGGCGCCGACGAGCGGTTCCAGTCGGTGGCGGCCCACGCCGACGAAGCCGCCCGCATCGAGAAGCTCGTCCCGGCGACCGTCGCCACCGTGGAGCGGTCGGAGCGCCGCGTGGCCGAGGTGGACGCCGCCGTCGGCTCGCTCGAGGCGCGCGCCCACAACCTCGACGGGCTCGCCGAGCGCACCCGCGCCCTGGCGCAGGAGCTGGAGCTGCGGCAGGGCGCGCTCGACAAAGCGACCGAGCACCTGGACCGCGTTGCGCAGCTGCGCGAGCAAGCGGCCGCCGCCGCGCAGGAGCTGGAAGAGCGGACCGGGCAGCTCACCGGGGGGCTGGCGACCGCCGGCGGCCGGCTCACCGAAATGATGGGGACGCTGGACGAGCTCGACAGCCGCGCCGGGAGCCTGCGCTTCGCGCAGAAGCGGATGGCCCAGTTCGAGGAACGCCTGGCCAAGTGGGACGCGGTCGAGGCGCACCTCACGCGGGCGCTCGAGCAGGTGCCCCGCCGCCAGGCGACCCTGGACGCCCTCCAGGCCGACATCCACCGCCTGTTCGAGGTGGCCGAAAAGACGGTAGACGACGTGCGGTCCATTGCCGCAGCGAAGGAGGAAGTCACCCAGACGCGCGCCCTGCTCGAGAACGTACTGAGCCTGGTGACCCACGTACACGACGCCGTCAACGGGCTTGAGCACCGGAAGAAACAGGTCCAGCAGGCGGAGGAACGGCTCGGTCGCGTCGAAGGGGTGCTGGCGGACGTCCAGTCGGGCCTCGAAGCCGTGCATGGCCAGAAGGCCCTGATAGATCAGGTCACCCAGCAAGCCGGCGCTCTCGCGTTCAACACCAAGCAGGCCGAAGCCGTGATCGCGACGCTGCGCGAAGAGCGGGAGATCGCCGACAAAGTGCGCGCCGCGGCCGCGCAACGCCGGGAGGACAAGGGGGCCAAGAGCGCGTAGGGCTGCCCGGATAGATCAGCGCCCAGTAGAGCCCAAACCGGCGTCGTGACGAGGATCGTGGTGAGGGTTGGCAGCGCGGAAGATCAGTACTTCACGTCATACTTTAGCAGCACCGTCCCCGTCTTCTCGTAGATCCTGTGCGACGTCAGCTTGAGTTTCGCGGACTTCGCTGGGTTGGGCAGCATCGGCAAGCCACGCCCGAGGAGCACGGGGATCACCGCCACCTCCACGACATCGACCAGTTTCAGCTCGAGTAGACTTCTGAACAGCTCGCCGCCGCCGAACAGCCAAATGTCCTTCCCTTTCATCTCCCTGAGCGCCGCCACCGTCTGCTTCGGATCATCCGACACCGTGGCGTCGGGACAGTCCGCCTGCTTGAGCGTCTTCGAGAAGACGTACGCCTTCTTCCCGGGCATGCCGTAGCCGCCCGGCTGCTTCGCGGCGATGTACGATTTGCGGCCCATCAGCACCGCGTCGTAGCCCGCGAACATCGCCTCGAAGTCGATGTCGGGATCGATCACGATCCAGTCGTAACCGCCGTTGGGATCGGCGATGTAGCCGTCCAGGCTCATCGCCACCGAATAACAGACACGTCTCAT
>Ga0214472_10001318_pt1 | contig 28134 bp, 31 predicted proteins | sample RVTome_6_FD_207662 | JGI IMG/M metagenome (GOLD analysis project Ga0214472, IMG submission 207662) | Soil microbial communities from uranium-contaminated site in the Upper Colorado River Basin, Wyoming, United States - RVT140D175 | ecosystem: Environmental > Terrestrial > Soil > Contaminated >...
CGACGGAGGGGGTGGCAGCCACGGCATTGTCCCCCTTCCAGGGGGACGAGGAGCGCAGCGACGGAGGGGGTGGCTGTGGTCTCTCGGCTGCTAGTAAGGCCCTCATCCCCCTTCGCTTCGCTCGGGTACTTCTCCCGGAGGGAGAAGAATGTTTGGCTCACCTCCCTCGCTGCGCATCGTCACCGCAGCCACGGCATTGTCCCCCTTCCAGGGGGACGAGGAGCGCAGCGACGGAGGGGGTGGCTGTGGTCTCTCGGCTGCTAGTAAGGCCCTCATCCCCCTTCGCTTCGCTCGGGTACTTCTCCCGGAGCGAGAAGAATGTTTGGCTCACCTCCCTCGCTGTGCTCACGAGGATGAGGAATAGTGGACGCTGACACACCCGGGTCCCTTCGCGTCCGGCTGTTTGGGTTTCCGATTGTCATCAACTGGTCGGTGCTGTTTATTGGGGCGTTGATCGCGACTAGCCGTCTCCCCATCCCGGCGATACTTCTGTTTTTCCCAGCGGCGATTCTGTCGATCCTGATCCACGAGCTGGGGCACGCGGCTGTGGCACGAAGCTTCGGAGCCAGGGTCGACAGCGTGCTGCTGTACATGATGGGTGGGCTCACCAGCTGGTACACCACTTCCCGGTTGACCCGGTTGAATCGCATCGCCATCTCGGCTGCCGGATCGGGGGTTGAGATCGTGCTCGGTCTCGGGGTGTTCGCATTGATGAGAGCCGGCGCACTCGGCGACGTGGCGGCGGATCTCATGAGTCACCCGTTTGATACATTCTTCTGGCAGGCGGGTTACGCGCAGCAGTACGTTGCCTATACGGCGGGCGTGTTCGTGTGGGTGAGTGTTGTGTGGGGTCTACTCAATTGGTTACCGATTGGTGGGTTCGACGGCTCCTACATGCTGGGTGAGTTCATGGTGCAGCGGAACGCCGAGCGAGGGCACGACATCGCGCGTGGTATCTCGATCGCCGTATCTGCCGTTGTCTTTTTGTACCTCTACTCGACCGGCTATCGGTCGTTTGCCCTTCTGATCGCACTCATCGCCGTGTCGAGCCTTGTCGGCAGCAAGCGGTATTGACTGCGGGCACGGTTAGCCTCCGGGCAATGGCACAAGTGGTTCATCTCGACGGGCGGAAGTGGCCCGATCGTCTGCACTGGCAGATGGATATCGAACGTCTAGGCGAAGACGAGCACGGCGTTTGGCTGTACGCACCAGGATCGACCATCGCCCGGCGCGGCAACGAGCCGCCCCGGGAGTTGCGTTCTGGGTTTGTTGCCTGTGTGCCGGAGCAGGAGTGGTGGGTAGTCGAGTTCTACTGGGATCATCCGTGGCACGCGGTGTATGTCAACATCGGGACACCTCCGGAATGGTCGGGTGACCGGGTCACTCAAGTCGACTTGGACCTCGATGTGGTCAGACTTGTCGATGGCGGGGTTGAGGTGCTCGACGAAGATGAGTTTGTCGAACACCAGGTGCAGTACGGCTATCCCCCCGAACTGATCGATGAAGCTACAAGGGCTGCCAAGCGGGCAGCTCGAATGCTGGCGAACGGCGACGAGCCTTTTGGCTCTGCTTCGCAACGTTGGCTGGAGGCGGCCGGCCATGGGTGAGATCACGATCCGGGCTGCCTCCCCCGATGACGCCCCGGTGCTGAGCCGGCTCTCCAACCAGCTCGGCTACGATCGCCCGGTTGAGGAGACGCGAGACAGGATCGCTCGATCGTCGAACCTCGAGGCCCTGTTCGTTGCCGAGGTCGACGGCGAGATCGTCGGGTGGATACACGGCTACGACGTGGAGCTGGTCCAGTATCCGAGGTTCATGGAGATCGGCGGTCTGGTCGTTGCGGACCAATCCCGCGGCACCGGGATCGGCCGGCGTCTGGTGGAAGCCGTCGTGGAATGGGGACGCGATCGGGGCCATTCCGAGGTCAGGGTCCGGTCCAATGTCATCAGAGATGGAGCCCACGCCTTCTACGAGGGAATCGGGTTCACCCGTGAGAAGACCTCACACACCTTCGCTCTCCCCCTCCACTGAACCCTCGACGTCGCGGATGAGCCGGTGAAGCTGGCGTTGGGCGCGCCTTCTTTCTTTGAGCGGCCCGAGATGGAATAGGGGGCGGAACATCATGGCGACGAAGCTGGTTGGGAACCATCGGCCGCTGAGCCGGGCCCGTTCTCTCCTCCACAGGATGTGGTCCCGGAGGTGCTCGCCTACGACTCGGTCGGTGGCGAGTCCGGCGGTGTGGCAAGTCACGAGACCCTGTTGATGCACTTCCCAGAGGCCCTCACCGTCGGGCACGATCTGGCGGATCTCGGTGGGGTCGAGCAACCCGATCGGGTCTGGAGTCGTCACTAGGACCCCCTGCCCGTCCCCCAGCACTGTGCCGAGCGACCAGGCGAACGGCTTGGTTCCGGTCTCGGTGACCGTGATCATGGCCACCGTTGCGTCGCCCGGGCGGCGCATGGCGATGACGATGCTCCCGGCTCTGGTGTGGAGCCGAAGGGCTTCGATCTCGGTTAGACCCAGATCGCGCCAGGTCTCGACCACCGACCCGAAAGCCGTCCCGTCGTTGATCGGGGCCGGGTCACCGGTGCGGAGCGCGTAGCGGAGGATGCAATAGACGCCAAGCCATGCCGCGATCACGGCGAGGCTCGAGTCACGACGATCGAGGATGAAGGCCAGAGACGTTCCAACGATAAGCAACACGGGCAGGAATGGCAGGAGCAGCGTCGAGGTGCGTACCGGCCACTTCCGCAGGCCGACGACGATCAGTACAAGAGGGGCGAGCGCGGCGACAAAGGGGATCACAATGGAGGCTCAGAATACGGCGACCACACGGCTAATTGTCGTGACGTGACCAATGGGAGTCGACGTCGACATTCTGACTGGCCCTTGAATCCGACGGCGTGTCCATATACTGTGTCGATGCGGTAACTCGAGTCGCACGTGGTTCGTCGCGTGCGATTTGCTCACGCCCGCAGGAGTTCCTATAGTTGCCGTCCGGCCCACGTCCGGGCCGGGAATTTCTTGTGGCTAAAAAAGACGACGTAATTGAGGTAATAGGCACCGTCGTCGAGCCTCTCCCGAACGCGATGTTCAGGGTGAAGCTCGACAACGGACACGAGGTGCTGTGCCACATCTCGGGCAAGATGCGGATGCACTACATCCGGATCCTCCCGGGGGACAAGGTTCGCATCGAGATGTCCCCCTACGACCTCGAACGCGGCAGGATTATTTACAGGTACCGATGAAAGTATCAGCCTCCGTCAAGAAGATGTGTGAGAAATGCCGGGTGATCCGCCGGCATGGGCGCGTTTGGGTGATTTGCTCGAACCCGCGTCACAAGCAGCGTCAGGGGTAATCATCTATGGCTCGTATAGCCGGAACCGACCTTCCAAGAGACAAGCGGATAGAGATCGGCCTCACCTATATCTACGGTGTCGGTCTGACGACGTCGCACCGGATCCTCGACGATCTCGAGATCGATAGGGGCGCGGCAGTGCGTGACCTCACCGACAGCGAGGTCGTCCGGATTCGCCAGTACATCGACGCCAACCTGAAGGTCGAGGGTGACCTTCGGCGTGATGTTGCCCAGAACATCAAACGGAAGATCGAGATCGGTTCTTACCAGGGTTTCCGTCACCGTCGCGGGCTCCCGGTACGTGGACAGCGCACGCACACCAATGCGCGCACTCGCAAGGGCAAGGCTGTTGCCATTGCGGGTAAGAAGAAGGTCACCAAGTAGGTCGCGGAGAGGTAGCAAGTGGCGAAGCCCCAGCAACGCAGCCGTCGCAAGGTCAAGAGGAACATCTCCCACGGCCAGGCGCACATCAAGGCGAGTTTCAACAACACGATCATCACCATCACCGATCAGGAGGGCCGGGTTCAGGCTTGGACTTCGGGTGGCTCGGTCGGGTTCAAGGGTTCGCGGAAATCCACACCGTACGCCGCCCAGGTGGCCGCCGAGCAGGCGGCACGCAAGGCGGGTGAGATGGGCATGCGGAAGCTCGACGTGATCGTCGCCGGTTCCGGGTCGGGTCGGGAAACCGCCATCCGGACGCTGCAGAACATGGGCATCGAGGTGACGGGGATCAAGGACAACACCCCGATCCCGCACAACGGGTGCCGCCCCAAGAAGCGGAAGGGGCGTTAGCAACCATGGCTCGTTACACAGGACCCCGAACCAAGGTCAGCCGCCGGGCGCGCCAACTCCTCGATGAGAACAAGGCGAAGTACTTCGACCGGCGCCCGTATCCCCCGGGAGATCACGGACGCGGCCGCATCCGCGAGTCGCAGTACCTGGTCCAGCTCCGGGAGAAGCAGAAGCTGCGTCATATCTACGGCGTTCTCGAAAAGCAGTTCCGCCGCTACTACAAAGAGGCAAACCGCCACTCCGGCATCACCGGTACCGTCCTGCTCCAGATTCTCGAGTCGCGGCTCGACAACGTCGTGTATCGCGCCGGTTTTGCGCGTACCCGCCCCCAGGCTCGTCAGTTGGTCAATCACGGACACTTCCGTGTCAACGGCAAGAAGGTCGACATCCCCTCCTATCAGGTGAGGGTCGGCGACCTCGTGACGATCAAGGAACAGAGCAAGGAAACCTTTGCGGTGCAGCACGCAATCGACACCATCGATCGCTCGGCCCCCGAGTGGCTCGATGTCGACGTCGATAAGCGCAGTGCCACCGTCAGTGTCGTTCCCAGCCGTGAACAGATCGACACAGAGATCAAAGAACAACTAATCGTCGAGCTTTACTCGAAGTAGCCCTAGTCGGAGTCGGAGGCAGAGCGTGCTCATCGTCCAGCGTCCCCATATTGAAGAAGAGCAGGTCAGCGAGAACCGATCACGGTTCGTCGTTGAGCCGCTCGAGCCAGGTTTTGGCCACACGCTCGGTAATACGCTGCGGCGTGCCCTGCTGGCTCGTATCCCGGGTGCCGCGATCACGTCAGTGCGTATCGAGGGTGTGCACCACGAGTTCTCGACGATCGAGGGTGTGGTCGAGGACGTCGTCGATTTCATCCTCAACCTCAAGCGCGTCGTGCTCAGGATCGAGGGCGAGGGTTCCCATACCCTTTACCTCTCCGCAAAGGGCGCCGGTGAGGTGACGGCCGGTGACCTCAAGATGCCGGCCGGCGTCGAGGTCGTCAACACCGATCTGCACCTCGCCACATTGTCGTCGTCGGGGGCGCTCGAAGTCGAGATGACCGCAGAACGCGGTGTCGGCTACCGTTCTGCAGAACGCAACTCCAAGACCGATACCATCGGTGTCATTCCGATCGACTCCATCTTCTCACCCGTCCGCAAGGTTGCCTTCCGGGTCGATGACACTCAAGTCGGGATGGTTACCAACTTCGACAAGCTGATCCTCGATGTCGAGACGGACTCGTCGTTGTCCCCGAGCGAGGCACTCTCCTCCGCCGGGAAGACCCTGCGCGAATTGCTGGGTCTCTTCGCAGACATGGACGAGGGTGAAGGACTGGAGCTCGGTGACATCGTCACGGCAGAATCCAGCTCGCCCGACCTCGATCTGCCGATAGAGGCTCTAGACCTCTCGGAGCGTCCTCGCAACTGTCTGCGTCGCGCCCAGATCCAGACGGTTGGTGAGCTGGTCGAAAAGACAGAGGAAGAGCTGCTCAACATCACGAATTTTGGTCAGAAGAGCCTCGAAGAGGTCGCCGCCAAGCTCGACGAGCTTGGGCTGTCACTCACCCACAGTGGTGAGGTCGGAGAGGGTCTCTGATGCCAAAGCCAAAGAAGGGTCCCCGGCTCGGGGGGAGCCCGTCACACCAGCGCAAGATCCTCGCCAATATGGCAGCTTCGCTGATCCGGGAAGAGCGGATCACGACCACCGAGACCCGTGCCAAGCTGTTACGCCCCTACGTCGAGAAGATGGTCACCAAGGCCCGCCGCGGCGACCTCCATGCCCGTCGCCTTGTGCTGCGCAAGATCCAGGACAACGCGGTAGTCACCAAGCTGTTCGACGACGTCGGTCCACGTTACGAGGATCGTGACGGCGGTTACACCCGGATCGTCAAGCTCGGTCCGCGGCGTGGTGATGGCACCAACATGGCCATCATCGAGTTCGTGTAGGCGGCAATTCCGCCGACAAACCAAGTCCGGGCTGTCGATCCCATAGGTCGTACATTTGACGCTGATCTCAGACCTCAGGTCGTTGCTCGATGCCTTCACGCCCGGTCCGGGTGAGGTGAAGTCGGTCGAGACGGTGCTCGATCTGATTGCCCGTGACGATCCGGTGATGTCCGCCGACTTCTACACCCCGGGACACATAACCGCCAGCGCGTTCGTTCTCGACCCGGGTCGAACGCGGCTGCTCTTGGTCCTTCACGCCAAGCTGCGGACTTGGATCCAGCCCGGCGGTCATATCGACCCTGGTGAGGATGTGCTGGGTGCTGCGATCCGTGAGGTAGAGGAGGAGACGGGTGTCATTGGCATCCCGGTGACAGACGGCATCTTCGATGTTGACGTTCACGCCATTCCGGCGAACGGCGGCAGACCCGAGCACACCCACTACGACATCCGGTTCCTGCTCATCGCACAGGACGAGCAACTAGTCAATACCGATGAGGTTCTCGGCGCCCGCTGGGTGGCGCTCGACCGGCTGTCCGACCTCGTGGTTGACCGTTCGGTGTTGAGGGCTGCGAAGAAGCTGTATCCGACCCACGATGGGTCATTCACTGATTGTTAACAATCTGACTAGTCCGCCCCAGATACCGTGCCTGCGGGAGGCTGGTCGCCTGCGTGGTGACCGGTCGTGAAGCGGGAGGGTTTCACAATGTTGAAGAGGCGCGCCGTCAAGCGCACGTTCGTGCTCATATATGCCGTGTCGATGTTCATCGGTGTGACCCCCGGGGTGCAGTCGATCGCCGGTGAGCCGGTGGCTACGAACGACGCGACGGTGCCCGTTGACGACGGGTCTTCGACGAACGAAGAAACGGCCGTCGAGACGGCCGCGAGCACGCAGCCGAACTTCGTGTTGATCCTCACCGACGATCAGAAGTGGGACACGATCGGCCGTTGTATGCCGGAACTCGACCCGTACGACTTCAACGCAGGTGCGGACGCCTGCATGCCAAACCTCCAGGAATTGTTGACATCGAACGGGTTGACTTTCCTCCATGGCAACGTCACCCAGTCGTTGTGTTGTCCGAGCCGAGCGAGCATCCTCACCGGCCAGTACACGACAACCAACGGTGTCACTTACAACAATGCCCAGCTCCTTGATGACACCTCGACGCTCGCCACCTGGCTCGAGGCGGCCGGCTACCGGAATGGGCTGGTCGGGAAATACCTGAACGGGTACGGACTCGGCCCGCTCGCCGAGCACATCCCACCGGGTTGGGATAGATGGGAGACCTTCCACGATTTCCGAAACAGCGACAACCCGTATACGGACTATCCATGGATCAGCTGGCGCGAAGGTGACACAGATCCTGTAGTCACTCGGATCAACGATGCCGATTCCACATCGAGCGAAGCATGCGCCGACGGCAACCTGTACTCGACCGACTATATGTGCAACCTGGCGATCGACTTCCTGCAGGAGGACACCGAGACCCCGTTCTTCCTGCACTTGAGCCCGGCCAGCCCCCACCTGCCGCTGTCGGTTGCCGATCGACACCTGAACGCTTTCCAGGGAATGAACATACCCCGCTACCCGTCGACAAACGTTCTCCCATCGCCGAACACTCCATCCCACCTGCCGCCGACCGACCTACCTGACAGAGTCCTCGACCGCATCGAGCGAACGATGGTCACCTCGATCGAGCTGACCCTCACCGTTGATGACATGATCGGCGTCGTGCACGATGAGCTCCAATCGGACGGGCGGCTCGACAACACGGTGTGGATCTTCATCTCCGACAACGGGATCTCCAGCGGGGAGCATCACTGGCGCAACAAAGGGTGTGAGTACTACACCTGTCATCAGGTGCCGTATGTTGTGGTATGCCCGACCGGCGTGTGTCCTGGAGCCATCCCCGGGAGCGTCGACGGCGACAACTACGCCCTCAACATCGACATCGCCCCGACGATCGCCGACCTCGCCGGTGCGACCCCGACGATCGGTGTCGATGGGAGCAGTCTGGTGCCGCTGCTAAACGATCCAAACGTCGAATTGCGGGATGAGTGGTTCATGCACGGCAATGACCCCGAATACGAGGGTATTGCCGGAGTCGGTACTGATGGCGACTGGTACAAGTATGTCGAACTGACCAGCGCCGGCGAGTTCGAGATGTACAACCTGGCGGACGATCCGTGGGAGATTGTCAATCTCGCCGGCAACGGTGACTACGCGGACGTCGAAGCCGACCTGGCGGCGCGTCTTGCGGCCCACCTCGGGGGACCGCCCCCGAACATTCCACCGATAGGTTCGTTCACCTCGGCGTGTACCGATTTGGCCTGTGATTTCACGGATACGTCGACTGATTCGGATGGTTCTGTTGTCGGTTGGGATTGGGACTTTGGTGACGGTTCGGGTACTTCCACGGTCCAGTCTCCGTCGTACACGTATGTCTCGGCTGGCACGTATCCGGTGTCGTTGACGGTTACCGATGACGATGGTGCCACCGACACGGTCACCGAGGATGTCACGTTGAGCGGTGGCAATGTGGATCCGGTAGCTTCGTTCACGTCGTCGTGTACCGATTTGGGCTGTGATTTCACCGATACGTCGACTGATTTGGATGGTTCGGTGGTTGGTTGGGATTGGGACTTTGGTGACGGTTCGGGTACTTCCACGGTCCAGTCTCCGTCGTACACGTATGTCTCGGCTGGGACGTATTCGGTGTCGTTGACGGTTACCGATGATGATGGTGCGACCGATATGGTGACCGAGGATGTGACGGTTTCGGAGGGCAACGTCGATCCGGTAGCGTCGTTCACTTCTTCGTGTACTGATTTGGCGTGTGATTTCACTGATACGTCGACTGATGCGGATGGTTCTGTTGTCGGTTGGGATTGGGACTTTGGTGACGGTTCGGGTACTTCCACGGTCCAGTCCCCGTCATATACCTTCTCGGCGGCTGGGACGTATTCGGTGTCGTTGACGGTTACGGATGACGATGGTGCCACCGACACGGTCACCGAGGACGTCACGGTGAGTGAAGGCAATCTCGATCCGACTGCTTCGTTTAGCTGGCTGTGTACTGATTTGGCCTGTGATTTCACCGATGAGTCCACCGACAGCGATGGCACGGTGGTGTCGTGGGATTGGGACTTTGGTGACGGTACCGGTACTTCCACGGTCCAGTCTCCGTCATATACGTATGTCTCGGCTGGGATGTATTCGGTGTCGTTGACGGTTACCGATGACGATGGTGCGACCGATACGGTCACCGAGGATGTCACGGTGAGTGAGGGCAATCTTGATCCGACTGCTTCGTTTACCTCGTTGTGTACCGATTTGGGCTGTGATTTCACTGATACGTCGACTGATTCGGATGGTTCTGTTGTCGGTTGGGATTGGGACTTTGGTGACGGTTCGGGTACTTCCACGGTCCAGTCCCCGTCATATACCTTCTCGCCGGCTGGGACGTATTCGGTGTCGTTGACGGTTACCGATGATGATGGTGCGACCGATACGGTGACCGAGGATGTCACGGTGAGTGAGGGCAACCTCGATCCGACTGCTTCGTTTAGCTGGCTGTGCGCTGATCTGGCCTGTGATTTCACCGATGAGTCCACCGACAGCGATGGCACGGTGGTGTCGTGGGATTGGGACTTTGGTGACGGTTCCGGCACCTCGACGGTCCAGTCCCCGTCATATGTATTCTCTTCGGCCGGGACCTATCCGGTCGAGCTGACCGTGACCGATGACGATGGTGCCACCGACGTTGTCACCCGCGATGTGACGGTCACAACGGCCGGCGGCGCCGGCGCGTTCATAGAAAGCGACGGTACTGTCGTCTTCGAGGCCGAGAGCTACTTCGACAGCATCACCCGCTCCGGGGACACCTGGACCGAGGTCACTGATCCTTCAGGATTCAGCGGCGACGGAGCAATGCAGACGCTGCCCGATGACGGTACCCGGCTCCGGACGGATCTGCCGTCGACGTCGCCTGAGATGACCTACGAGGTCGACTTCACGGCAACGGGCACCTACTTCGTGTGGGTGCGGACCTGGGCTCCGGATGTTCGCAGCAAGGGTGTCTTCGTCGGTATCGACGGAGTGGTTTCCACTGGATTGTCCGCGGGTGGGAACGAGAACTGGGCCGACGGTGTAGGAGAGTGGGCGTGGTCGAACGTGGGCCGTTTGCCGGCGCCCGTCACCGTTGAGGTCACGACGGCAGGTGTTCACACTATTCAGGTCTTCATGGGCGACGACGGTCTCATCATGGACAAGGTTGTTCTCACGACGGACGCCGGATTCGTTCCCACCGACGAAGGCCCGCCCGAAAGCCCACGTCAACCGATCTGACCGTCGGCCGAAGGCCACCCAACGACGAGTTGGCCGCCCGTCACTCGGCGGGGCCGACGGCCGGCGTCCTCGGCGGAGACCGGGAAGCCAAACGACAAGCTGAAGGCCGAGGTTTACTTCGGCTTCGCCGTCGGGCTCGCCGACCCGATGACCGCAACCGTGGTCGGTCGGGCGAGAGCCCGACTTCACCGACGGCCCCACACCGAGGTCAGGGAGTACACACCGGTGGCCTCCGGGTCATCAACGTCCCCGACCTCGACGTGGCGCTCGAGTTGGCCGCCGAAGGCCCGGCCGCCTGCCGGCGCAAGGTCGAGGTGCGGCTCTTCGACGTCGCGCCGGTGTCGTCATCGTGGTCGAGATCGGTGGCGTGCACGTCAGCCGGGCTGTGGCGAAAGGAGTTCAGCGATGCCCGGGTACCTGATTGCGTTCAATGATGGAGATATGACAATCCCCGAGGGGAAGTTACCCGACGTGGCCAGGGCCGTCGCGACTTTCCTTCGTTTACGAAATCACCATCGGTGGTGAACCTGCGGACGCGCATAGCGGTCGTAGATCGCAGCGATCCGGTCCATTGTGGCGGCCGGCAAGGCAGGAAGCTCAGCAGCATGGGCAGTGTCTGTCACCTGGGCTGGGTTCTTGCCGCCCGGGATGACCGTCGACACCGCATCGAACATGAGAATCCACCGCAATGCGAGTTGCGCCATCGTCGCCCCTTCGGGAACCAGGGAGCGTATCTCATCGACGGCGTCGAGCCCGGTCCCGAAGTCGATGCCGGCAAACGTCTCCCCGACGTCGAAGGCTTCCCCGCGGCGGTTGTACTTCCGGTGATCGTTGTCGGAGAACGTAGTCGCCGGGCTCATCTTGCCGGTGAGCAGACCGCTGGCCAGCGGTACACGAACAATGACACCGATGTTCCGCTTCTTTGCCTGGTCGAAGAACAACTCGGTCGGCCGGTGCCGGAACATGTTGAAGATGATCTGCACCGTCTCGACACCCGGATATTCGATTGCCTTGAGACCTTCCTCGACACGCTCGACGCTGACGCCATAGTGCCGGATCTTGCCCTTTACGACGAGGGCGTCGAGTCCCGCGAAGAGATCGGGGTTGTAGTAGACGTCGGTCGGAGGGCAATGCAGCTGCAGGAGATCGAGGCTGTCAACATTCAGGTTCTCGAGACTGCGGTCGACGAACCCTTCGATGTTCTCGGGGGTGTAGCCGGCAGCGACATGCGGATCGAGCCTACGACCGGCCTTGGTGGCCACGGTGAACGGAGTCGACGGATGCTCTTTGCGGAGCCGCGCAATCAGCCGCTCACTGCGACCGTCACCGTACGCGTCGGCCGTGTCGAAGAACGTGATCCCCTTCTCGAGCGCAGTCTCCAGCGCCGCCATGGCGTCGCTCTCGCCGACCTCACCCCAGTCCGCCCCTATCGCCCAGGCGCCGAAACCGATCCTGGAAACCTTGTACCCGGTGCTGCCTAGCTCGCCGTATTGCATTGGAGTCTCTCCTTGGTGGTCTGGAAGCCTTAACCTACAAGCCCGGGTCCGGTCCCGCGTTATGCTCCGCCCGCAGTCCAGACAAGAGGTGTCCGATGGCCGAAGTCCTCAACAGGTTTGTGCAGACGCTCCGACTCAAGCGGGACGCATTCGTGTGGATGGACTTCAACGACCGTGCCACCGGTGACGCGTTGATCCTCGTCGCCCTGACGGCAATTGCCTCATTCGCCGGCTACTTCGCCGGTCTGCGATCGTTGTTCAACCTCGACTTCGTGGAGTTGCTGATCGGGGTGGTGCTTTCATCGCTGATCCAGTGGCTGCTGTACTCAGGGATTGCCTGGGCCATTGTGCGGTACGGATGGAAGGCAGAGGCGGAGTTCAGCACCTATCTGCGTTTCACCGGTTTTGCCTACCCGACAACACTTCTCACGGTCGTCATCGCCCTTGTGCTGAACCGTATCGGTCTGCTCACGTTGTTCCTCGGGTTCGCCTGGTTCATCTTCATCATCGGGCGGGGAATGGAATACGCCAGCGACCTGCCGCGGGACAAGGCGCTGGTGACTGCGGTTGGGGCGCTCTTGGGTCTCATCATCGTCGATACGCTTTTGAGCCTCTCCCCACTTACCTGAGGCGAAGGTGTCCTGGTGACCACATACCGTCTCGATCTCGCCTACGACGGGACCGGGTTCCATGGATACGCTCGTCAGCCGCGGGTGCGAACCGTCCAGGGTGTGCTGGAGGAAGCGCTGTTCAAGCTGACCGGTGAGGTTGAAACGACCGTCGCGGGGAGGACCGACAAGGGAGTACACGCGAGCGGGCAGGTGGTGTCGTTTGCAGCCGAGCAAGCACTGGACTGTGCCCGGGTGGCGCGCTCGCTCAACCGGCAGCTCGCACCGGAGATCGCGGTTGGCGCGGTCGCGGTTGTTGCTCATGACTTCAATGCCCGTTTCTCTGCAATCGGGCGGTCGTACACCTATCTCTTGTTGAATCGGGAGACGCCCGACCCATTCCTGGCAAGGACATCGTGGCACTACGAGACCCCTGTGGACGTCGATCTGATGAACCATGGCGTTGCCCAGCTGGTCGGAGAGCACGACTTCGGTGCTTTCTGCCGCAAGACGGACAATCGCAGCGCGGTTCGTCGCGTCGACACCGCCGTATGGAGAGACCGTGGTCGGGGGCTGGTCAGTTTCGATGTCTCGGCCAGTTCGTTCTGTCACCAGATGGTCCGTTCGATGGTGGCGCTCTCGGTCGAGATTGGACGGGGACGTGTCAAACCGGGTGACGTTACTTCCATTCTGGATTCGAAGGACCGAAACCGTGCCAAGGGAGCTGCGCCCGCGCACGGTTTGACTTTGGTTCGGGTGGACTACTGAACTGTGCGGCGGGTTCTCGGGTTGGCGCGAGAGTGCGTAATGGCTTATCATGCTCACGCTCCCGCGCTCCGGGGGCGCCTCTACGTGCGCCTTTCTTGTTTGAGGACTGTCTGAATGAAGCCGAAACTCCAAAGAACATATTCGCCCAAGCCGGGTGACCTCAGCCGCGACTGGCTGGTCGTCGACGCGGCCGATGTCCCGCTTGGCCGGCTGGCTTCAAACGTGGCCCAGTTGCTCCGTGGCAAGCACAAGCCCACCTTCGCCCCACATATGGACGGTGGCGACTACGTCATCGTCATCAACGCTGAGAAGGTGGCGGTGACCGGGCGCAAAGAGGACGAGAAGATCTACTACCGGCACTCCGGCTACCCGGGTGGCCTCCGTGCCGCATCACTGCGACACGTTCGTGCGACCTATCCCGACCGGATCATCAGAAACGCCGTCAGAGGCATGCTGCCAAAGAACCGGTTGGGGCGTCAGCTGCTCGGCAAGCTCAAGGTGTATCCCGGCTCGGAGCATCCGCACGCGGCACAGAATCCGCAACCACTCGATATCAGAAAGGTTGGAGCCTGATGGCAAAGCCGCTCGTCCAAGCTACCGGCCGCCGTAAGAGCTCCGTCGCAAGGGTCCGCTTGTACGCCGGTACCGGTGAGATGTCGCTCAACGGCCGCACCCTCGACAACTACTTCCCATATGCCGCGCTACGCCAACGTGTGATCGAACCTCTCCGAGCCGTCGAGGTCGAGGGCCAGTATGACATTGTCGCCAAGATCGAGGGTGGCGGTACCACCGGGCAAAGCGATGCGCTGCGTCTCGGTATCGCTCGCGCCCTGGTCGAGATCGACCCTGAGCATCGTCCGACGCTCAAAAAGGGTGGGATGCTCACCCGTGACTCTCGCAAAGTGGAGCGCAAGAAGTACGGTCTCCGCAAGGCCCGGCGCGCCCCGCAGTTCACCAAGCGTTAACCGGTGGCAGGCGTCAACGGCCTATTTGGCACAGATGGGGTGCGTGGCCGCGCCAACACAGACCTCACCGTCGATATTGCCCTCGACCTGGCTCGTGCTGCGGGTGAGAGTACGGACGGCCCGGTTATCATCGGCCGTGATACCCGGCGATCCGGGCCTATGTTCACCACCGCTCTCCACGCCGGATTCAGCTCGGTTGGTGTAGATACGATCGATGTCGGTGTGTTACCGGTGGGTGGTGTGTCCCGGTTGATACGCCAGCTCGAGGCTCCGCTCGGAGTCATGGTGAGCGCGTCCCACAATCCGGCGCACGACAACGGAATCAAGTTCCTGGGGCCAAACGGTGGCAAGCTCGATGACGAGCAGGAGGCCATCATCGAGTCCCGCTACCGCCGTAGTGCCCCCTGGCAGCATCCTGACTTCGCCTTGATCGGGATCCGGAGCAACCTCGACGACCCGATCGGTCGCTACGTGGACAACTTGGCTGAGAACGTGGCCTACAGCCTGCGTGGACTCGAGTTTGTCATGGACTGCGCCAACGGTGCCGCCTACCAGGCTGCACCACGGCTGTTTGAGCAGCTAGGCGCCACGGTGGAGGTGCATGCCGACAACCCGGACGGGCTCAACATCAACGCGGGATGTGGCGCCACCGAGCCCACCTACATCGCAGGGCTCGTCGAAGGGAGAGTCGGGCTTGCCTTCGACGGTGACGCCGACAGGCTCATTGCCGTCGACGAGAACGGTGACGTCGCCAACGGCGACGTACTCATGGCCGTGTTCGCCAAGCACCTAAAGGATGCAGGGAAGCTGAAGAACAACGTCGTCGTCAGCACGGTGATGGCAAACCTCGGGTTCCGGCGGGCGATGGAGGACCTCGGCGTCGACATCGAGGAGACGGCAGTCGGGGACCGCTACGTGTATGAGGGGATGCGCCGCGTCAAGGCCGCCCTTGGCGGTGAGCAGTCCGGCCACATCATCTTCTACCGGGGAACCACAGGGGACGGGCTACGAACCGCGGTGCGTCTTGCCGAAGTGCTGGCCGCCACCGGGAAGCCGCTTGCAGAGCTCCGGAAGGTCATCACCGAGTACCCCCAGGTATTGCGCAACATTCCCGTTGCCAACAAGGGAAAGCTGGAGACGGCCGGCGCCATCTGGGACGCCGTCTGCGACGCAGAACGTGAGCTCGGAGATGACGGTCGCATCCTGGTCAGGGCCTCCGGGACGGAGCCGCTGGTGAGGGTCATGGTCGAAGCAGCCACGTCGGAGGTTGCCGGGCGGGTGGCAACCGAGCTCAGCGCGGTGGTAGCCGACACATTGCGATAGCGTCATTGCGATGGGGACATCGCGTCAGGGCCCGACATAACCCAAGCCGGGTGGGCGTATATGCCTATTCCCGGCGATGAGTTAATGTCTGTCGCACAATCTAGGTCGACCGGAGACGTCAACCCAGCAGCGCCAGCCCTCGCAAGAGGTGACGAGGTGGAGGGAAGATCGATCAGTCGGCGGGTGCCCTCTCGGCCGTCCACGGCCGTTACGGAGCGGTAAATCCCGGGAGCGATCCTGGGGACAGAGTCGCCTCCGAAGTGGAGCAGGGTCACAAGACCCTGCCAGCGCCTCCGGTCACAACACGGAGGTTCGCGCATGTGCGGAATCATGGGCTATGTCGGCCCGCAACAGGCGGCCCCGGTGCTTCTCGACGGTCTGCGCCGTCTCGAGTACCGCGGCTACGACTCGGCCGGTATTGCCGTCACCAACGGCGAGATCGACGTCCGTAAGGCAGAAGGCAAGATCGATCGTCTGGCTGCCCTGCTGGAGCGACGGCCCCTCGAGGGAACGATCGGTATCGGGCATACGAGGTGGGCTACCCACGGCGAACCGAGCGACGTCAACGCTCACCCTCACACCGACCCGTCCGGTGAGTTCGTCGTTGTTCACAACGGGATCATCGAGAACTTCCTCACGCTCAAGGAAGAGCTCGAGACGGACGGACACGTTTTTCTATCTGAGACCGATACGGAGATCCTGGCCCACCTGGTCGCGAACGAGTACGACGGCAACCTCGAGGCGGCCGTGCGCAGAGCAGTCGCCAGAGCCGAGGGTGCGTACGCCCTGGTCGTGATGACAAGACGGGAGCCGGGGAAAATCGTCGCGGTGCGCAAGATCAGCCCTCTAATTGTCGGTCTCGGCGACGGTGAGACGTTCCTCGCCTCAGACATCCCGGCCGTGCTGCATCGGACACGTGAGTTCCTGATCATCGAGGACGGCGAGATGGTGACCGTCACCAAGGATGGTGCCGTCATCGAGACGATCGAGGGTGAGCCCGTCGCCCGTGAGGCTCTCCACATCGATTGGGACGCCGAGCAGGCAGAGAAGGGTGGCTTCGAGCATTTCATGCTCAAGGAGATCCATGAGCAACCGGCGGTGGTGACCGAGACACTGGCAGGCAGGCTCGACGAGAACGGATTGGTTTGGCTCGAGGACGTCAAGTTTGACGACAGCTTCGCCAGGGAGTTCGATGAGCTGTGGATCACGGCGTGTGGCACTGCGTACCACGCTGGTCTTGTCGGCAAGGAGATCTTCCGGCGTCTGCTGCGAATCCCAACGTTTGTCGAGTATGCGCATGAAATGCGTTACAGCGACCCGCTCATCTCGCCACGCAGCTTCACCGTTGCGATCAGCCAGTCGGGGGAGACTGCCGACACCCTGGCGGCGGCACGTCTGGCGAAGGAGCGGGGCTCCCGGATGCTGGCGCTCACCAATGTAGTGGGCAGCACACTGTCCCGCGAGGCCGACGACATCCTCTACACGAGGGCAGGACCCGAGATCTCGGTGGCCTCGACCAAGGCGTATCTGGCGATGCTGATCGCGCTGTACCTGCTGGCTCTCCGTATCGGGCGTGCCCGTGGTGTCGTCGATGAGGAGCTGGCTGCCCGGGTTGCCCATGGGCTGAGCTTGCTGCCGGCCCAGGTCGAGGAGCTGCTGCATCGCGAGGACGAGGTGATCGCGGCCGCACGAGACATCCTCGGCGCCGAGGATGTCTACTTCATTGGGCGCGGGCTCGACTATGCGGTGGCGATGGAGGGCTCGCTGAAGCTGAAGGAGATCAGCTACCTCCACTCGGAGGCGATGCCTGCAGGTGAGTTGAAGCACGGCACCCTGGCGCTGGTTACCAGAGGCACACCCGTGATTGTTGTCTTGACCCAGCAGAGGGTCTACGACAAGACGATCTCTGCGGTGCAGGAGGTCAAGGCCCGTGGTGGCAAGGTGCTGGCGGTTGCCTACGACGATGACGAGCAGATCCACAAGTACGCAGACAGCGTGCTGCGGATTCCGCGCGCCGACGACCTGCTCGGGCCGGTCGCCGCAATAGTTCCGTTGCAGCTACTTGCCTATCACGTCGCCCGGCTCCGCGGCCACGACATCGACCAGCCCCGCAACCTGGCCAAGTCGGTAACCGTCGAATAGCCAACGACAGGCGAGGCGTATCGGAAGCCGATACGTTGGCGAGGCAGGTGTGCCACGGCATTCCTCTCCCTTTGGGAGAGGAATGCCGAGCGTCAGCGAGGCAGGTGAGGGGTTTCTTCAATCGGATCTCGAATTCGCAAGGCCCTCATCCCCCTTCGCTTCGCTCGGGTACTTCTCCCAGAGGGAGAAGAATGTCCTGGCTCATCCCCCTTCGCTTCGCTTGGGTATTTCTCCTCAGGGGGAGAAGAATGCGTGGCTCACCGCCTCGCTTCGCTCGGGACCTCTCCCGAGGGGAGGAATCAGAAGTGACCACATTCAGGAACCTCTCAGGTCCTGGGGACGTCATACATGGTGTGACCCCGTGTACGGAGAGGACGGCGAACGTGAGTCCGGAGACACACGACCTGCTCGATCTCGCCGGCGGGACTGGCTCGTTCGTTGTCGTTGTGGGCACCACGCAATCGAGAATAGATGTCATAGCCGGGTCGTCTCGGTACTCTTCGCCATATGGAGATCGTGGGCATGGGAGTCGACCTGGCGGAGGTCGATCGGGTGCGTCGCCTGCTCGACAGAGACGGGACCCGGCTCAAGGACCGGTGCTTCACCGACCACGAGTGGGAGTATGCCCACCGTTACAGGGATCCGTCCGAGCGGCTCGCAGCAAGGTTTGCCGGCAAAGAGGCCGTGATGAAGAGCCTCGGCGTCGGCTGGCGGCACGTACCGTGGAAGGACATCGAGATAACCGGAGGAGGCGCACCAACGGTGCGACTGTTTGGCAAGGCCGCCAGGCGGGCCGAGATGATCGGTGTGGAGAAGGTAATGATCACCATCACCCACACGGGTGGTCAGGCTCTTGTGATGGCACTGTCGCTTGGAGGGTGAAGTGAAGCGCTTACCGGTGCTGGTTCTCCTAGCGGTGTCCGTCGTTGCCGGTTGTGCCGGTAACCAGGAGACATCTACCACCGTCGAGGCGCCCACAACTACCAACGTGGCACCCATCTCCTCGACACCGGGGACAACAGCGGTGGCCGGCACGGCAAACAGTCAGCCTGAGACGACCACAACCACATCCGGCTCGACCACGACCACCTCAACCAGCACCACCTCGCCGACGCTGTGCCCACAGCCGGTCGAGCTGGCCGAGGGCACATTGATCTTTGCTGGTGGTTCAGGAGATCTTGACGGTGACGGCTTGTCCGATGAGCTGTTCACCTACCAGGCAGGCGAGAACGACTGGCGCGTCCGGGTCACATTCGCCGACGGTGGCGGCGCCGATGCCGGCATCGCGCAGTCCGACGACCTCACACCGCCCCGGCCGATCGGCGGCTTCGACGTCGACGGTGACGGCGCCGAGGAGGCATTCCTCACAGTTGGAGCCGGGGCGTCAACCACCCTGGTGGGTTTGTTCGACATCTCTGCCTGTGTCGTACAACGGATCACGACCGGCGGTGTTGCGGCCGTATTCAGCGTCGGCGCGTCCCTTGGTGCAGAGTCCGGGCTCATTTGCCCCGGCGACGGCACCCTGCGCCGCAACTTTGCCCAGAGGGTCGACCAGGACAGCTTCGAAGGCGGGTACGAGGAGTTTTCAGTCGATGGCACCAACCTCATTCCGATCGAGACGGTGTCGGGCTTGCTCACGTCCGCTGAAGCCGCCCAGCTAGCGACCCTCGATTGCGGCGGTTTGACCCTTCCCTGACGCCGTCACGGGTTGGCCCTCCCCGGCGCCGGATGGGGGAGCCTCTACAATTTGCAGATGCGTCTCGTGATTACTCCCGAGGAATCGAGTCGGCTGGATGCGGCAAGCGACGAGCCGGTGGAGACGCTCATGGAGCGGGCAGGCGCCGGGGTGGCACTGGCTGCGGCGCGGATGGGAATCGGCTACGGGTCACGGGTTGTCGTGTTGGCCGGAAAGGGCAACAACGGAGGGGACGGATACGTTGCCGCCCGGTACCTGGCTCGGCGCGGAGCGGCGGTGACGGTCCACGCCCTGGGCTTTCCTCGAGGGAACTATTCGGCTGCGCGTATCGCAGCCATCCGCGCCGTTTCCTCCGGAGTGAAAGTCGTGCCATTCGGGAAACCGGAGCCCGCCGACCTCATCATCGATGCGCTGTTCGGTGTCGGGTTCCGTGGACGGCTCGCAGGCGAGGTCACGCCCTGGCTCGACCACGATGCGATGGTGCTCGCGGTCGATGTCCCGAGTGGACTCCACGCCGCAAACGGGCTGGTCGACGGCGACGCGTTCACCGCAGATGCAACTGTCACCTTTCACGCACTCAAGGTGGGGCACCTGCTTGGAGAAGGCCCCGAGCGCTGTGGTGCGATCGAGGTTGTCGACATAGGTCTCCGGGGTGGGGTGCCGGAGCTTCAGCTGTGCGACACGGGCGACGCCCCACTCCCAAAGCGAAGGCGCACCCACCACAAGTGGTCGGTCGGCTCTGTCGCTGTGGTCGGCAGCAGCCGGGGGATGGTTGGTGCCGGCGTGCTCGCCGCCGGATCGGCGCTCCAGGCGGGGGCGGGGAGCGCAGCGCTCGTCTGTCCGGGGGTGATGCAGCCACAGGCGGCCGCGATGAACCCGGGACTGCTGACCAAGGGTGTCGGGGACGGTGATCGGTTCAGCAAAGACGACGCCGAGTCCGTGCTCGAGTACACCGAGCGGTTTGATGTCGTCGTCCTCGGCCCCGGACTTGGGGAAGACGACGGGTTCAGCGCCGAGATCGTCAAAAGACGCGGTGGCAAGCTGCTCATCGACGCCGATGGGCTCAACAACCTCCATGGCCTGGACACGCTGGCCGACCGCAACCATCCCACCGTGATCACCCCGCATGCCGGGGAATTCAAGCGGCTCACAGGTGAGGACGCCGGCTATGAGGCTGCGATGGCGGTACCGGACGAGACCGGTGTCGTGGTCTTGCTCAAAGGAAACCCGACATTCGTGCTCGGCGCCGAGCAGTGGGTGGTCACGACCGGCGGGCCCGAGCTGGCAACCATCGGAACCGGCGACGTGCTCGCCGGCGTTGTATCGGCGCTCTGGGCGTGTGGACTCGATGGGGAGACGGCGGCGAGATCCGGTGCGTTCTGGCACGGTGTTGCCGGGGCCGATCTAGCCTCACAGCGCACGGTCACTGCAACCGGTTTGATGAACGTCGTCGGGGAGTTTTTTTGAGGCCATCACACGTAGAGGTCGATCTCAACGCCATCCGCAACAATGCGCGCGTGATTTCCGAGGCGGTCGCCCCGGCCATGCTGTGCGCAGTCGTCAAGGCCGACGGATACGGCCACGGTGACGTGCCGTGTGCTGAGATGGCGATCGAAGGCGGTGCCCAATGGTTGGCAGTTGCTCTCGTCGAGGAAGGTATCCGGCTCCGCGACGCCGCTATCGACGTGCCCATCCTGCTTCTCTCCGAGCCAACCAGGGAGGAAGCGTCGCTGGCGGTGCAGTGGAACCTGGTTCCCACCGTATACCGGCGTAGCTTCGCCGAGTTGCTGGCCGAACAGGTACCGGCGAGTCGCAGTCTGCCCGTCCATCTCAAGGTCGATACCGGCATGCATCGCGTCGGTGCGCCGCCAGACGCGGCCCTCGATCTGGCGCTGTTTATCGACCGGCATCCCCGTCTCGAGTTGCAGGGAGTCTGGACCCACTTCTCGGTTGCCGATGAGGACCCTGATTTCACGAAGGTGCAGCTCGAGCGCTTCGACGACTTTGTGTCCGGGCTGGCCGTGCAGGGAATCGAGCCGCCGCTGCTGCACGCCGCCAACACCGCGGGTGGTCTCGCCTTTGAACAGGCCCGGTATTCAATGGTGCGGGTCGGTCTTGGTCTGTACGGACTTCGGCCTGCCCCCGACATCGGCCCCGGCCTGCCCTTGCAGCCGGCGATGCGTGTCATTTCTGCAGTCTCGCTGATACGCGATCTGCCCGCAGGCGCCCGCCCCTCCTACGGGCGGAGGCGACCGATGCCCACGGCCGGGAGGGCCGCTACCGTCCCCATCGGCTACGCCGATGGTGTCTACCGGCGGCTTTCCAGCGTTGGCGGCGAAGTGCTGATTCGAGGCAAACGATATCCGTTTGCCGGTACGGTGACGATGGATCAGATCGTCATCGACGTCGGCTTGGATGAGATCGAGGTCGGCGACGAGGTTGTGGTGATGGGCAACCAGGGTCTTGGCTCGGTGACCGCCGAGGACTGGGCAGCCTGGATGGACACCATCAACTACGAGGTCGTGTGCAACTTTGGCCCTCGCCTCCCGCGACATTACCGGAGGGGTTGTGGAAGCTAGCGGCGATGTCATCAATCAAACCATCACCGCCGTTCCCGGGGTCGAGGTCGGGCACTGGACCGACCTCGGTGCAGTCACCGGTGTGACGGTGATCAACCTGCCCGAGCCAAACCTGGCGGCGTTCGAAGCCAGGGGCGGCGCTCCGGGAACGAGAGAGACGGCGCTGCTCGCGCCGGGTATGAAGGTCGAGACGATCCAGTCGCTCGTGTTTTCGGGTGGATCGGCGTTCGGGCTCGCTGCCGCGGACGGGGTCATGCGGGAGCTGGCTGCTATTGGGCGTGGGCATCCCACATCGGCCGGCCCGGTTCCGATCGTGCCCGCGGCCATCATCTACGACTTGTTCCTGGGCGAGAACTCGCCGCCGACAGCCGAACACGGTGCCGCTGCCTTCCGGGCGTGTTCCGCCGCGCCGGCCGAGTTGGGCTCGGTTGGCGCAGGCACGGGCGCGACCGTCTCCAAATGGAGTGGTATCGAGAGCATGAGGAAATCCGGCGTCGGGTCTGCAGCGGTGCGGGTAGGTACCGCCACGCTGGGGGTGCTGGCGGTGGTGAACGCAGTCGGCGCGATTGTCGATCTGCGTGGCAACTGGATCACAGGAGGCCCGACCCTCGCAGCTCCCGTGGTGGAAGGGTTCAGGGAGAACACCACCCTGGTCGCTGTTGCCACAGACGCGAGACTGAGCAAGTCAGGCCTGCTCCGGTTGATCGTCAGAAGCCACGATGCCCTCGCTGCTTGTATCAGGCCGGCCCACACGCGCTACGACGGGGACATCGTCTTTGCCGTGGCGTGTGGTGAGGAGGACGGCGACATGGACCTGCTCGGCGAATCTGCTTTTAACGTGACGGCCGCTGCCATCATCAGTGCGGTGATGAACGCGACATCCCTGGCAGGAATTCCGGCGGTTGGCGATGGATGACCCGAGACCAGCAGCCGAGCGGGCCGTGGCGCTCGAGGAACTCGCCGCCCGGGCGAGGGTCTGCACGATGTGCCCTCTATCGGAGAACAGGACCAACGTGGTGTTCGGTTCAGGCAACCCTGATTCCGATGTCATCTTCGTTGGTGAGGGCCCGGGGCAGCAGGAGGATGAGCAGGGACTCCCCTTCGTTGGCCGCTCCGGACGGCTGCTCGATGAGTTGCTCGGCGAGATCGACCTCCGTCGGGACGACGTCTACATCGCCAACGTCGTCAAGTGCCGGCCGCCCAACAACCGCGACCCGCGACCGGACGAGATCGAGGCATGCAAGGGATACCTGCGGAACCAACTCGAATTGATCCAACCGAAGGTTGCGGTGACTCTCGGCAACTTCGCGTCGAAGCTGCTTTTGCGTACCGATACCGGGATCACACGGCTGCGTGGAAACGCCTACGAGTGGTGGGGGCGGCTGCTGGTGCCGACGTTCCACCCGGCGGCGGCCCTACGGGGAAGTGAGCGGGTTCTGGGCGCGATGCGCGAGGACTTTCAGATAGTGCGGGCGATAATCGACGGTAAGCTGACCAGGCGTGAGCAGGACCCGGTTGCCGAACCGGAAGACGAGGTACCTGATCCCGAGCAACTGGATCTCTTCAATTGATGGAATTCGCCACCAGCAGCACCTCCGAGACGCTTGCACTCGGGCGGCACCTGGCTGCCTTGCTGCGAGCGGGCGACATCGTGCTGCTTTCAGGTCATCTCGGGGCGGGCAAGACCATGTTCGCCGCGGGCATCGGTGAAGGTCTTGGTGTGGAGGAGCAGCTGACCAGCCCTTCGTTCATTCTGGCCAGATTGCATGCCGGATTCTTGCCGATCGTTCATGCGGACGTGTACCGTCTTGGCAGCACTGCAGAGTTCGAGGATCTCGATCTGCCGGAACTGGCACGCGACGGCGTCCTGCTGATCGAGTGGGGGGATGCGGTGGCCCAGGGAGTGCCCGATGATCATCTGATGGTTCGGATTGAGATCACGGGCGAGACGGAGCGTGTTTTCCGGTTCTTGCCATCCGGCATGTGGGCAAATCGGCCCCTGGGAGAATTGAAGCTGTGAAGATCCTCGCAATCGATACCGCCACAAAGGCATCGTCGATCGCCCTTGGGGAAGGCGACGACCTTGTTGCCATGTCCGTTCGGGTGGATCGTCGTGGTCATGGCGCGTTCCTCGTCCCGGCAATCGACTTTGCCTTCGACACCGCCGGTTGGAAGCCATCGGACGTAGATGTGGTGGCTGTGGATGTTGGCCCGGGGCTGTTTACGGGTATCCGCGCGGGGATCTCCACGGCGCAGGCGATTGCCGCCGCGATCGGGGCTCCGATGATCACAGTGAGCTCGCTGACCGCATTGGCGGTACGGGCTGCCACCGGCCGACGTCGAATATGGCCGGTCGTAGACGTACGACGGGGCCAGTTTGCCACCCGGCCCTACCAACCGGTTCCGGGTGGTGTCGCCCCCGACGGCCCCGCCGAGATCGTGAGCGCCGAAGGGTTACATAACCTCATCGAGAGCGATGCCACCGACACGCTCTTGGTGGGAGACACGTCGAGTCTGCCGCCAAAGGTCATGAGGGGTCTGCACCGGGCGCGCAAAGGCCGTCCCCGATACCCATCGGCCGACATCCTGCTCGAGATCGCACTGTTCAAAGCCCGGGCCGACGAGTATGTGCGGTCGGAGGATGTGCGACCTCTCTACATGCGAGAACCCGATGCTCAGATCAACTGGACCGATTTCCGTGAGGAAGGCGTCTGGCCGGGGGCGGCGGGATGATGGCTGTTGTTCAGGCCCATGAGTTTCCGGGCGTGAGTTTCCGGCCCATGACGCTGTCCGACGTACCGGTCGTACTCGACCTCGAACGCGCTACATACCCGCACCCTTGGAGCGAGAGCATCTTTTTCGACGAGCTCGGCATGGATGACCGTGTGTACCTCGTCGCCGAGCACGAGGGACGCCTCGTCGGCTTTGCCGGCCTCATGCTGGTCGAGGGCGACGCTCACGTGACGACGCTGGCCGTCGAACAGCAAAACCGCCGCGGTGGTCTTGGCACGAGGCTGATGGTCGAGCTCATCGAAGCAGGTCTGGCGCGGGGGGCACGCAATCTCACTCTCGAGGTCCGGTCATCCAACGCCGGGGCACAACGTCTCTACACCCGATTCGGCATGGTGGCGGTGGGTGTCCGCAAGCACTACTACCGCGACGACGACGCCGTCATCATGTGGGCAACCGACATCGATCAGCCGGACTACACCGACCGTCTGATTCAGATCCGGGCGGGCCTGGAGGAACGAAATGAGTAGCCCGCTGATACTGGGTATCGAGACAAGCTGTGACGAGACCGGTGTTGCAGTCGTCCGTGGTAACGAGATACTGGCGTCTGTGCTGTCCTCGCAGACCGATGCCCACGCCCGGTTTGGGGGTGTGGTCCCTGAAGTGGCTGCCCGTGCGCACGTCGAAGCGATCCGGCCCATGGTGCACCTTGCGTTGCGACAGGCCGGAGTGCACTCGGATCAGCTCGACGCGGTAGCGGCAACCCGTGGCCCCGGTCTGGTCGGTGCCCTGATGGTGGGTTACTCGTTCGCTAAGGCGATGGCGTGGAGCCTCGAGACGCCTTTTGTGGGTGTGGACCATATGGAGGGTCATCTCTTCGCACCCAGGCTCGAGAACCCCGAATTCGAGCCACCGGCGGTTGTGTTGCTGGCGTCGGGCGGCCACAGCCAGATCGTTCACGTCAAGTCGTGGGGCGACTACGAGATCCTGGGGGTGACAATCGACGACGCCGCCGGTGAGGCGTTCGACAAGATCGCCCGGTTCATGGGGCTCGGGTTCCCCGGTGGGCCGGCGATCGACAAGGCGTCTGAAGGTGGCGACCCGGGCAGTGTCGGCTTTCCGCGGGCGCTCCCCGACCGGCCCTACCACTTCTCATTCTCCGGATTGAAGACCTCTGTTGTCAGGTATCTGGAGAAATCCAAGACGGCCGGGTCCGTGCCACCACTGGCGGATGTAGCCGCAGCCGTGCAGGAGGCCATAGTCGATGTGCTGGTTGCCAAGACCTTCAACGCGGTTGATGCCACCGGCGTATCGCGTGTCGCCGGTGGGGGTGGGGTGCTCGCCAATCGGCGTTTGCGTGCGAAGTTGCAGGAGCAGGCAGACAAGCACGGTGTGGCGCTGAATCTGCCGGCACCTGCGTTGTGCACCGACAACGGCGCGATGATCGCCGCCGCCGGCGAGTTCCGTCTCTCCCGGGGTGATGTAACCCCGTGGAACGCAGATGTGAGCTCGTCATTGCGGCTCGGGTAGGGGGTCGGGTTTGCGCAAGGGTCTGCGGCTCGGGTCGGTACGGGGTGTCGACGTAACCGCCGACCTCTCTCTGTTCATCATCGCCGGTCTGCTCACCTGGTCGCTGTACGCCGAGCTGGATCGGGTGTTCCCGGAGGCGGAAGCCGAGTTGCTGTTGTCGGCCGCGGTGGTTGGTGGCGTGATGTTCTTCGGCAGCGTCTTCATCCACGAGTTGAGTCACTCGCTGGTTGCGATCCGCCGCGGGTTGACGGTTCGCCGGATTCGCTTGTTTGTATTCGGCGGCGTGTCCGAGATCGAAGACGAAGCCGAGACTCCGGGTGATGAGCTCGCCGTCACTCTTGCCGGTCCGGCGTCCTCGCTCGTGCTGGCTGTGGTCTTTCTTGGCGCCGGTTGGCCGGTGCTGTCGGTGTGGGAGGTACCGGCGAGGGTCGCGGTGATCCTCGGGTTTGCCAACCTGTCTATCGCAGTGTTCAACATCCTGCCCGGTCTTCCGCTCGATGGTGGTCGTGTGTTGCGTGCAATCGTGTGGCGGCGCAGCGGGGACCGAGCCAAGGCCACCCGGCTGGCCGTGCGTACCGGGCGAATCCTCGGGTTGCTGCTGGCGGTTGCGGGTGTGGCGCTGATGTTGTTGTCGGGAGATTTCTCAGCCGTGTGGTTCGTCGCCGTAGGGTGGTTCCTATACGAGGCGGCGTCGACGTCGGCTATACAGGAGCAATTCACTGCGCGCATCTCGGGGATGTCCATCGGCGACATCATGAGACGCACCGAGATGGCAATCGACGGCGACATGACGGTGGCCGCTGCACTGGAGATGCACGGTTGGGGGGAGAAGCTGCGTCCCCTGCCGGTCGCAGTGGGGGGACGGGTGCTGGGTGTCTTCGGAACCCGCGAGGTGGCCGGAGTGGACGGGAGCGAGCGGGGGTCGACACAGGTGCGGGATGCCATGACAGTCATCGGTCCCGGCGATGTCGTCTCAGTTGATACCGCGCTGCGTGACGCGTTGTCGGGAGGCGTGGGTGGAGCCGTGCTCGTGGTCGTCGAGGACGGGGAAGTTGTCGGCTTGCTCACGGCAGAGGAGCTGGCGGGCGTGTTCTCCGACCTGCGCTCCGACCGCTGACTTCGGGTTCGGTGGGCGACGGGCGAGCCACACATTCTTCTCCCTCTGAGAGAAGTACCCGTGCGCAGCGAAGGGGGATGAGCCACACATTCTTCTCCCTCCGGGAGAAGTACCCGTGCGCAGCGAAGGGGGATGAGGGCCTTGTGAATTCGGGGTCCGATTGAAGAACCCCTCACCTGCCTCGCTGACGCTCGGCTGTCCTCTCCCAAAGGGAGAGGAACGTCGTGGCTCACCTGCCTCACTGGCGTTCGGCTGTCCTCTCCCAAAGGGAGAGGAACGTCGTGGCTCACCTGCCTCACTGGCGTTCGGCTGTCCTCTCCCGAAGGGAGAGGAATGCGTGTGCCCAACCAGCGATCCCCCCATTTCGGGGGGACCGAACGGCGCCCTCCGGGGCGACGGGCGAGGGGGGAAGGACGAACAGCGACCGCCGTTGTGTCACCACGCATTCTTCTCCCTCCGGGAGAAGTACCCGAGCGCAGCGAAGGGGGATGAGCCACACATTCTTCTCCCTCCGGGAGAAGTACCCGAGCGAAGCGAAGGGGGATGAGGGCCTTGTGAATTCGGGGTCCGATTGAAGAACCCCTCACCTGCCTCACTGGCGTTCGGCTGTCCTCTCCCAAAGCCTCAATCCACGGTTTCTATGCGGCGGTGAGGGTGGTGAGGGCGTGTTTGATGTGGTCTTGCCAGGGCCAGTTGGTGGGGTAGTGGAGGGTGTTGGTGCGTGATCCGGTGGTGATCCTGCCGGGGG
>Ga0214472_10001319_pt1 | contig 28132 bp, 25 predicted proteins | sample RVTome_6_FD_207662 | JGI IMG/M metagenome (GOLD analysis project Ga0214472, IMG submission 207662) | Soil microbial communities from uranium-contaminated site in the Upper Colorado River Basin, Wyoming, United States - RVT140D175 | ecosystem: Environmental > Terrestrial > Soil > Contaminated >...
GAGCGGATACCGAAGCGAATGGTCTGGGCGATGTCGTCCAAGGTGCCGCCCCACAACCAGTCGTCGTCATTGAGGTTGGCATAGCCCGGCCCGCCCTGGGCGCCCAGGCCGTGGCATTGCGAGCAGTTCACGGCAAACGCCGAACGGCCGCCGGCCAAGGCGAATTCGAGCAGCGCCGGGTCGGCCTCGATATCCACCAAACTGGCATCGACAATGCGGCTGACGTAGCCGCTTTGCGCCTGCCTGGCCTCGGCCAGGCTCTGGGCCACCACGGCACGCTGCGAATGGCCGAGCAGGCCCGTGGTGTAGCTGCTCACCAACGGCCACGCCGGCATCAGGATCCAATAACCCACCGCCCAGAGAATGCTGGCATACCAGGTCCACAGCCACCAGCGGGGCAGCGGCGTGTTCAGCTCCTTGATGCCGTCCCACTCATGGCCCGTTGTTTCGGTGCCCGAGGACTGATCGACCTCCCGCCCCTGCGCCATCTCAGTCCTCCTGCAGCGGCAGCCGCGCCGCGCGATCGAAGGTGCGCTTGTTGCCCGGCCACAGGGCATAGACCAACACGGCGGCGAACAGCACGATCAGGTAGATCAGCCCAAAACCGGCGGCGAATGCCCTCATCTCTTCGTACATCATGGGCCGCTCCTAACGCAGGTTGTCTTCCGGCTTGTAGAGATCGAAATCGACCAGCGTTCCCAGCATCTGCAAATAGGCGATTACCGCATCCAATTCCGAAACCATGGCCGGGTTACCGTCGAAGTCGCGCACTTGCGCCTTCGGATACCGCACCTGCACATCCTCCGCGCCGTCGGCGTCAGGGTTCGCCTGGGCGGCCAGATCGGCCGCCGCCGCCGCGATCATCTCGTCTGTATAGGGCACGCCGATGGCCCGGTTGGCGCGCAGGTCATCGGCAATATGCGCCGCATTCAGCGGTGTCTTGGCCAGGAACGGATACCCCGGCATGACCGATTCCGGCACCAAGGCGCGCGGTGCGATCATATGCTCCACATGCCATTCGTCGGAATAGCGGCCGCCGACCCGGGCCAGATCCGGGCCGGTGCGCTTCGAGCCCCACTGGAACGGATGATCGTACATGCTCTCCGCCGCCAGGCTGTAGGGACCGTAGCGCTCCACCTCATCGCGCAGGGAGCGGATCATCTGGCTGTGACAGTTGTAGCAGCCCTCGCGCACATAGATGTTGCGCCCGGCCAATTCCAGCGGCGAATAGGGGCGCATGCCCTGCACCTTCTCGATGGTGCTTTCCAGATAGAACAGGGGCGTGATCTGCACCAGACCGCCGATGGCGACGACGATCAGGATCAGCACCAGCAGGAGGATCGAATTCCGTTCGATGGTCGCATGCCGGATCATGGCCGCCCCCTCATTCCGCCGCCCCTCATTCCGCTGGCGCCATGGCCGGGCCCGGCCGGGAGATGGGCAGCGCCTCGGCCCGCAAATCGCCGCGTATCGTGCGCCACAGGTTGTAGGCCATGATCAAGGCACCGACGACGAACAGCGCCCCGCCGCCGGCACGGATCACGTAGAATGGGTGCATGGCCGCCACGGTTTCGACGAACGAGTATTCCAGGAAGCCCAGGTTGTCGTAGGCCCGCCACATTAGGCCCTGGAGAATACCCGAGACCCACATGGCGGTGATGTAGAGCACGATGCCGATGCTGGCGATCCAGAAGTGCGCGGAGACCAGTTGCAGGGAATACAGCCGCTGGCGCTTCCAGAGAACCGGCGTCAGGGCATAGAGGGCGCCGAAGCTGACGAAGGCGACCCAGCCGAGCGCCCCGGAATGCACGTGGCCGACGGTCCAGTCGGTGTAGTGGCTGAGCGAATTGACGGCGCGGATGGACATGACCGGGCCTTCGAAGGTGCTCATGCCGTAGAAGGCGACCGAAACCACCAGCATGCGCAAGACCGGATCGGTGCGCAGCTTGTCCCAGGCGCCGGACAGGGTCATCAGGCCGTTGATCATGCCGCCCCAGGAGGGCATCCACAGCATGATCGAAAAGGTCATGCCCAGGGTCTGCGCCCACTGTGGCAAGGCGGTGTAATGCAGATGATGCGGCCCGGCCCAGATATAGAGAAAGATCAGCGACCAGAAGTGGACGATCGACAGGCGATAGGAATAGACCGGCCGCTGTGCCAGCTTGGGCACGAAGTAATACATGATGCCGAGGAACCCGGCGGTCAGGAAGAAGCCCACAGCGTTGTGCCCGTACCACCACTGGGTCAGGGCATCCTGCACGCCGGCGAACAGGGTATAGCTCTTGGTCCCGGTCCAGGAGACCGGCACCGCCAGATTGTTGACGATGTGCAGCATGGCGACGGTGACGATGAAGGCCAGATAGAACCAGTTGGCCACGTAGATATGCGGCTCGCGCCGCCGCCACAGGGTGCCGAGGAAGACCAGCAGATACACCACCCAGACCAGGGTCAGCCAGAGATCCGCGTACCATTCCGGTTCGGCGTATTCCTTGCTCTGGGTGACGCCGGACACATAGCCGGTGGCGGCGATGACGATGAACAGGTTGTAGCCCCACAGCACGAACCAGGGCGCGATCTCGCCCGCCAGGCGCGCCCGGCAGGTGCGCTGCACCACATGGAACGACGTGGTGATGAGCACATTGCCGCCGAAGGCGAAGATCACCGCCGAGGTGTGCACCGGGCGCAGGCGGCCGAAGTTGGTCCACGGCAGATCCAAATTGAGGATCGGAAACGCCAGTTGCAAGGCAATCGCCAGACCGGCCAGAAAACCAACCACGCCCCAGGCCATGGATACGATGACACCGGCGCGCGTCACCGCGTCGTTGTAAACCAGACCCGTATCCGAAACCGGCGGGCGGTCATAGTGCCGGCGAATGAGCAGGAAAATGCCACCGCCACAGAAAACGATGAAGAGAACCCCGTGCCCGACCATGACAGGGTCCACCGTGCGCGCCGTCAGAAACAGCCCCAGCAGGGCCCCCAGCGCCAGCGCCAGGCCAACCGCAAGGTTCGTGACGGAACGTCCACCATGGTGGTTTGAATTCGTCATGGCCGCATCCGAAGAAAGGCGTCAGTTGAAAACTGGTGCTTCCTCGGTCCCCCCAAAGCAGTGACCGAAGGCTCGATTCGCCGACGGCACCCTAGTTGTACTGGTCTACCATGCCCATGATGTAGATCAAGTCTGTCCTCCTGACCTTAGATCAGGGGATCCAGGGAGTCAGCCAACCCCGATCAGCTTGCCGCGGCAGTCGACGAGTAGATCACCTTCACCGGCTCCGCCAGACGGTGCACCTTGGCCAGATTATGGATTTTGGCAATCAAGGCCACCGACAGCACATGCCCCTTGGCCAGAACCAACTTGCCGGATTCGGTCTTGATGTCGGAGACCAGCTGGTGACCGGGCAGCAACCCGGTGATCGGCCGCAGTTGAATCACATCCTCGCCGGCACCGGCACCCTCCGCTTCCCCATCCACGAACAGGCAGGCGCGGGCGGCTTGCAGGACGTTCGGGTCGTACTCGACCCGGCGCGTGTCCAAGGCACTGAAGGCGGCCGGACCCGGCTGCTGCCCGACGGATGCATCCATTAAATCGATTAGGACCCGCAACACCCGGGCCCCGATCGGAATCTTGTCACCGGTCGGGCCTTTGGCGGGCAGGCCGCTTCCATCGTAGCCCTTGCGTTGCAGATAGACCATATCGGCCACCGGCTTAAGGCGCGGAATGTTGGTGATCAGATCGCGCCCAACCTCCGGCACTTTTTCGAGCATCCCCTTCTCGAATTCGGTCAACTCATCGCCACCGCGCCTTTTGGCTATCACTTCTGCCGGCACCGTCACATAGCCGAGGAACGCCAGCATCGCTGCCAAATCCAGGGACCACGTATTGTGCAGCTTCAACTCGGCGGCCATCTTTCGCATCCAATCGCGCAGCTTGGTGGCGCGGCCGAATGAATCCGGATCGACAATAGCCAGGACATCGACGAGCACCTTGACCGCGCCGCCAAGGGTGCGCTGCAGCAGCTCCTTTTCGGCGGTGATCAAGCGGTGTTGCGCAAGGGCATCGGTGATCGTGCGCACCAAGTCTTCCGGCGTGCAGGGCTTGGTGAGAAATCGAAAGATGTGACCGCTGTTAATGGCCTGCGCCGCCGTTCCCTGGTCGGCATTGCCGGTCAGCATGATACGCACCGTCTCCGGCGCTCGTTTTTCGAACTCGGCAAGCAGCTGGATGCCGTTCATTCCCGGCATCTGCATGTCCGACACGATGACCGCAAAGGGCCCTTGGTCGGTGAGCGCCTGCAACGCGATCTCGCCGCCTGCCGCGGTGGCAAGCTCGAATTCATTGCGCAGGTGCCGGTTAAAACCGGAGAGAATGTTCGGTTCGTCGTCGACCAGAAGCACTTTTCCCGTCATGCGGGCGCCGAGGCGTTTTGCAAGCTTACTCGAAGCTTCCACCACTCCGCCAATCGGCCGGTGACGCCGAGCTTCGAGAGGTATTCCAGATCCAGCGCCTTACCAAGTGTTTCGACCGATTCCAGGTCTTTCAACTTCACATGCAAGAGATGGTCTGCGAGGTAGACGGTAGTTACGGTTGTGATTTTTTGCGCCGGGCATCGATCCGGCTCATGATGGAAGGCGACCGGTTCCACGATAGAGTCCGGCAACCCCCACATGCCCAAGAGATAGGCGCCGATCTCGGCGTGGCTTGCACCCAGGATTTCTCGCTCGGCTTCGAACAGAGGTATACTCTTCGTGTCAGCCAGTTTTTCGATTTTCCTCTGCTCGCTACCGAAGTAAGTGGCGAAAACCAGAGCGCCAACATCGTGCAACAGGCCGGCAACAAACGCGTTATCGATTTCCTCAGGCGACTCGCCAGCCTCCTTGGCGATCCCTTGGGCCAAAGTCGCGCAGTCGAAACACTCTTTCCAAACGGCCTCAAGCATATTGCTGTTGCCGGCGAATTGCGTTGCCATTCCGTGGTTGAGGACCAAGGCCCGGACGATATCGAGGCCAATCATTTCCACCGCTTGTTGGGCCGTGCGGACGTTCCATTTGACCCCGAAATAGGCGGAGCGCGTGAGTTGCAGTAGCTTCGCCGTCAGCGCTGCATCGCGTGAGACGATGGACGCAATCTCCCGGGTGTTCGGCGCGTTCGAGCCCAGCTCTTCCAGCAGGTCCAGATAAATCTTCGGTGCCGCCGGCAACGATGGAATGCTGGAGACAAGGCCAAGAAGTTTCTCGTCGGTCAGCGTGGCGCGCAACGCCAGCGCGCGGGTGATGACATCCTCGATCACCGCGCCGTCGCAGGGCTTGGACAGGAATTGGTGACTCGTACCGACCGCGCGAAGCGACAATTTCCGATCGCATTGACCGGACAGGATCACCCGAACCGTAGCCGGGTGCTTTTTCTGTACCGCGGATAGAAGCTGCGCCCCGTCCATGCCCGGCATGCGCATGTCGCTGACCAGCACATCGACCGGCGTGCTCTCCATGAAGCTGAGCGCTTCGGCACCGCCGTTGACGAAGTTCATCGACCACTCGTCCTTCTTACCACGCAGCATGCGGCGCAAGCCGGACAGGACATTGGGCTCGTCATCGACAAAGAGGATGCTAGCTGTTGCCATGGTGCCAACTTATGGCCATTGAAGGAGGGACTAAGCCGCTTGGAACCTACGGTTTGCTCGCTAAGATTTAGTTAATTGAAAATTCACTCGCTAAGATTGCATCTCTTTTATTAACCAATGCGTGCCCGTCACGCGGCCACCACTTGCTCCGACTCCTTTGGATCCAGGGGCAAACGGACGATGACGGTGGCGCCATGACCCTCTTCGGATTCGATGGCGATGGTGCCGCCGTGCTTCTGTGTGATGATGGTATGGCTGATCGCCAGGCCCTGGCCGGTGCCGCGGCCCGGCGGCTTGGTGGTAAAAAACATGTCGAAGACACGCTTCATGTTCTCCGCCTTGATACCGATGCCGGTGTCGCCGATCCGGATTTCGACCCAGCCATCGATGGCGCGGGTGGAGACAGTAATGCGTCCCGGTTCGTCCTTCTTTGCCTCCTCGATGGCATGTGCGGCATTGACGATAAGGTTGAGCATGACCTGGTTGAATTCGCCAGGCAGGCACGGCACCGTCGGCAGGTTTTCCTCGAAGTCGGTGACCAATTCGGCGACGTATTTCCACTGGTTGCGGCTGACCGTGATGGTGGTTTCGATGGCGCGGTTGAGATCGACCGGGGACTTTTCTTTTACATCGGGGTGCGAGAACTCCTTGATCGCCAGCACGATCTCGCGGATGCGGTCGATGCCGTCAAGGGATTGACGCAAGCAGCTTGGCACTTCGCTAAGTTGGAATTCGATATCCGCGTCCTTCATGGCTTTTTCCAACACCGCAACCTCGGCGGTGAACTGATTGTTGGATTTTGCCGCCGCGGCAAGAAACAGGCCCTTCTCGAGGATCGCAAAGAAGTCGTTGAACGCATCCTGCAGGAAGCGGATGTTGTCGCCAACGTACTGGGTCGGTGTATTGATTTCGTGCGCGACGCCGCCGGCCAGGGTGCCCAGGGCCTCAAGCTTCTGCGCTTGGCTCAAGTTGGCCTCTAGCTCCGCCCTTTCCTTCTCTGCTATCTTTCGGTTGGTGATGTCGAGGGAGGCGTTGACCAGCATCTCCAGCTTGCCATCAGCGTCGAACACCGGAACCTTCGTGGTCAGCCAATGACGCATCTCGCCATCCGCATTCGCGAGCGATTCCTCAAAGTTGTGTAAAGGCTTGCCGACGTGAATGACGACTTCGTCGCTGAGCCGCACGAGCTCGGCGTATTCATCGCCGGCGATCTCGGCCGGGCTCTTGCCCGCCACCGCGCTTGAATCCACGCTCAATAGACGCGCTTGAAAGGCATTCATAAAGACGTAACGGCCATTGGCATCCCGGGCATTGATCCCGGCCGGAATGGCGTCGATGACCGTGCGCATCAAATTCTGTGTTTCCAGAAGGACCCCTTCGACCCGTTTCGTCTCCGCCAGCTCGGCTTCCAAATCCGCTGTGCGCGCCTTGATCTGGCGCTGCAGCATGTCGGAATAGATATTCTCGGCCTGCTGGGCCTTCATGTGGGACATGACCCAGTGCCTGACCACCCGTGCGTACCGGCGGGCGAGATCGGGCGGTGCCGCGATGCCTAGACTGCCGATCCGCCGGCCGCCGTGTTCGAAAGCAATGTTGTAGCCTTCGCGCATCCCATTGGATTGCGCCGCCTCGTCGGCGGACACGGCGCGTTCATTGTATTTTCCGGCCATGATGTCGGCGGCGATATCGTGCACGGCACCGATTCGCACCCGATCCGACGAGGCGATGATCTTGCCGCCCTCCGCCATGATCGATACGACAGCCTCGATTTCGGGAGCAATAAGGTCGCAGACTTCTTGTGCGAATTTGGGGGAAAGTTCCATGGCCCACTCATCCCATCGGTGGGAGGCTTGGCACCTCACCCCGGGGTCCGTTCGAGACCAGCGGTTCTGGCACCCGCACAATCCAGGTTGGCTGCGGCCGTACCTACCGGTGCATGCACCATGCAATACAGAAGTTGTACTAACTCCTCCTTAATTCACGCGGACGGCGTGGGCATGGGGGCGGTGGACGGGAGTGATGGGGGGGCAGATTAACGGGATTCCGCTTTTCGGGGGCCGGGTAAATATCTGGCAGGGCCGCAATAATGGTCTTATGCCCGCTGAGGAAGGGATATGAACCTCATCGGCTGCGATCGAGGGCGCGGCAATCCTCCGGCAGCCAGGTGACCCGGATAGGGGTGCCGGGCGCCAACGATGCCTCACCTTGGCCGATCGGCACCTTGATCAAGAAATCGTCGCGGCCCAGCAACGACGCCCGCACGCGGGTATGATCGCCGAGATAGATCAGCTCCTCCACCCGCCCGTCGAATTCATTGCCGCCGGCATCAGCCGCCCCGTCTATGCGCACCCGCTCCGGCCGCAGCGACAGGGTCGTCTCCGCGCCGATTCGCAGGGCCGCCACGGCGCGGGCACGGATGCGCGCATCGGTGTCGACCCGCACCAGACAGTCGTTGCCGTCGAAGCCCTCGATGGTGCCGTGCAGCCGGTTGTTCTCGCCAATGAACTGGGCGACGAATGAATTCTCCGGCCGCTCGTAGAGATCGACCGGGGCGGCAAGCTGGCGGATCGCCCCGTCGTGGAACACGCCCACCCGGTCAGACATGGTCAGCGCCTCGCTCTGATCGTGGGTCACATAGACGATGGTGACGCCAAGCTGCTGATGCAGATGCTTGATTTCCAGCTGCATATGTTCGCGCAGCTGCTTGTCCAGTGCCCCCAGCGGCTCGTCCATCAAGATCAATGCCGGATCGAAGACCAGGGCACGGGCCAGGGCGACCCGCTGTTGTTGGCCGCCGGAGAGCTGCCCCGGGCGCCGGGTGTGGAACGCCGGCAGCTGCACCATCTCCAGCGCCCGGGCCACGCGCTTGGCGATCTCCTCGCGGGCGAGCCGCCTGACCTGCAACGGGAAGGCAAGGTTTTCCCCCACCGTCATATGCGGGAACAGGGCATAGTTCTGGAACACCATGCCGATATTGCGCTTGTACGGGGCCAGGGCGTTGATCGCCCGCCCGTCCAGGAAGATCTGCCCGCCGGTCGGCGTCTCGAATCCCGCCAGCATCATCAATGTCGTGGTCTTGCCCGAGCCGGAAGGGCCGAGCAGGGTCAGGAACTCGCCGCGGCTGATCGACAGGTTGAGATCGCGTACGACCAGGGTCTCGCCGTCGTAGGTTTTCTGCACATCGGCAAAGACCACAAAGCCCGAGTCCGGACCATTCGACGGCATCGGCATGGCGGCCGTTGCCCGCGACGCCGTAATCAAGGCTCGGCCATGCCGTGACGCTTCGCCCAGTCGAACGGATAGAGCGCATAAAAATAGGCGCAGCGCCGCCCGGTCATGTCGTAGTCGAGGGTGACGCCCTCCGGCAGCCAGACAATGTCGCCGGCGCGGCATTCGAACTCGTCGCCGCCGGAGCGCACGATCATGCTGCCTTCGTGAATGAACAGAATCTCGTCATAGAGCGTGGTCCAATGCACGCTGAGATCCTCGCCGATCTCCAACCCGCCGCCCATGTTCAGGCTGATGCGCTCGTTGATGACGCGGGCGATCTTGGTCTCGCCGCCCGGCGCCTTGCATGGCATGAACGGCAGCTTGTCATAGGGGAAGTGTTCGGCCTTGGGCATGGCGGTCTCCTTTCTCCAATCGGGTCTAGCGGATACGTGAAGTGGTGATGCCGCCCGGGGCCAGGCCGGCCAGGCTGCGCACGACAAGACCGGGCGCGCGGCCTTGGTGGGCCAGCGCGTCCTGGCGTTTGATGGCGGCGCGGACCATGTGGGCGCCCACATAGCGGATCGGCTCCGGCGGCAGCCAACGCTCCGGCGGGCGCACCAGGCCGCACTCCGACCATTCGTCGCGCCGGCCGAGGACGAGCGAGGCGAGAATCCGGCCGGCGATGGGTGTGGTGGCAACGCCGTTGCCGGAGAAGCCGCAGCCGTAGAAGATTTCCGGATGATTGGACAGGGCGCCGAACAGGGGCAGGCCGCTGCGCGTGCGGTCGATCGGGCCGGACCAGGAATCGGCGAACGGCACATCGGCCAGCGCTGGATACCCGTGCCGCACGCAATCGCGGATATCGTCCTCGCGCCGGGATTTGCCCTCGAAGCGGTCGCCGGCGCCGCGGCCGAAGCCCATGCGGCCGAAGCCGACCACACCGCCGGTGATGCCGGGGTTGAAGCGGTGATCGCCGGTGGTGCGGAACCCGGTGACGAAGGTCTGGGAATCACCCATCAGCGGCTTGGCCTTATAGCCGAGCTTTTCCAGCAAGTCCGGTACCGGCGCCGTCACCGCGTCGTCGCTGGCGATCACCAGGATCGCCGAGCGCAGTTCGGGAATGGCGGTCGACCAGGCGTTCATGGTCAGCACCACCCGTGCCGCCGTGATCGAGCCCTTGGCCGTGCGGACCGTCGGCGGCGACGAGCGTTGCAGCCTGGTCATCGGCGAGTTTTCATAGACACGGATACCGGATTTCAGCACCACCCGGCGGAGACCGCGCACCAGCTTGCCCGGATGGATGGTGGCCGCGCTCGGATCATGGATACCCGAGAGAAATGATCGGCTGCCGGTGCGGCGCGCGATCTCCGCGCCGTCGATTTCTTGAAAGGGCCGCAGGTCATGTTCGGCGAGGCCGGCCAGGATCCCGCGCCATGAGCCGACATGACTCTTGCAGGTGGCGCCCCAGATCCACCCGTCGCGGCGGAACTCGGCATCGATGCCGTGCGCGGTGCAGAACGCCGCCAGATCTTCGGCCGATTTGCCGAAGGCATTACCCAGCCGGATGGCGCCGTCCGTGCCGCAGAAGGATTGCAACGCCGCGAACTTGGCCCATTGCGAGAGCACCATGCCGGAGTTGCGGCCGCTGGCACCGCCGCCGCAGATGTCGGCTTCGACGATCGCCAGGTCGGTGGACGGGGCGTATGTCTTGATTTCGAGTGCCGTCCACAGGCCGGCCAAGCCGCCGCCGACGATGCACACATCGGCGCGCGCATCGCCTTCCAGGTCCGGGCAATCGATTTCGCCGGGCGAGATCGCCTCGCGCAGCCACGGGCCGCGGCCCTCGATGCGGGTGGGACGGGTCACCCTTCAGTTTCCATTCAACAGGTCCATCGCACGCTGCCGCGCCGTCGCGGGAAGCGGAGCCGACTTGCGGTGCGCCATGCTGAAACATGCGACGACATGCTCGCTGGTGGCGCGCAGAATGTCCTGCTCGGTGTCGCGCAATTCATGCAGGAAAGTAAGCGAGGAATTGCCGATCTTGGTCAGTTGCGTGCGGATCACCAGTAACTCGCCCGAACGCACTTCGTGCTTGTATTCGATGACCTGGCGCATATCGACCCAGCCGCAGTCGATCGCCTGCAACTCGGACCTTTTGGCGATCTGCGCCAGGAAATGCAGGGTCGCTCCATCGAACAGAGCGCAATAGAACTGCGTGTTCATGTGACCCATGAAATCGCAGACCCATGGGTATACGACCCCGCGAAACGTCTCGATCACCCGCGCCATCATACCCTCCCGGCCGTGTCTCCGTGACGTCAGAATCCGACCTGGTCGCCGCCCTTGAGTTTCAGCATCCGGCGCGCCTCGTCCGGGGTCGCGATCTGCAGCGACATCTCTTCGAGGATGGTGCGGATCTTGCGCACCTGGTCGGCATTGCTCTTGGCGAGTGTGCCGGGGCCGAGATAGATGCTGTCTTCCAATCCGACGCGCACATTGCCGCCCATGCTGGCACCGATGGTCGCCAGGGTCATCTGATGCCGGCCGGCCGCCAGGATCGACCACTGGTAATCCGCGCCGAATAGGCGGTCCGCCGTGCGGCGCATATGCATCAGATCCTCCGGATGCGGCCCGATGCCGCCGAGCACGCCAAAGATGGTCTGCACGAAGAGCGGCGGCTCGAGCAGTTTGCGGTCGAGGAAATGCGCCAGGGTATAGAGATGCCCGACGTCGTAGCATTCGCACTCGAAACGGGTGCCGCAACCGTGGCCGAGCTCTGTGATGAAGCGCTCGATCTGGGCAAATGTGTTGCTGACGATGTTGTCCTTGGTCTTCTCGACGTACGGCTTCTCCCAATCGTATTTCCAATCGGTGATCTTGTCGGTCACGTGAAAGATGCCGAAATTCATCGAGCCCATGTTCAGCGAGCACAGCTCCGGCTTGGCCCGCAGCGGGGCGGCCAGGCGATCCTCGATGCTCATGCCGAGGGAGCCGCCGGTGGTAATGTTCACCACCGCATCGCAGCTTTGTTTGATGCGCGGCAGGAACTGCATGAACATGTCGGGGTCCGGGGTCGGCCGGCCGTCCTTGGGATCGCGCGCATGGAGATGGATGATCGAGGCGCCGGCTTCCGCCGCGGCGATGGATTCCCGGGCGATGCCGTCGGGCGTGATCGGAAGATAGGGCGTCATGGTCGGCGTATGCACCGAGCCCGTCACCGCGCAGGTGATGATGACCTTGCGGCCGGCCTTGCCCGCCGATTCCGCTGGTTGCTGAGACATAACCCTTACCTCCCGGTTCCACGTTTCGCGTTTCGCCCGCATCCCTCTTTATGAGACCGGCGGTCTGCACGCAGGGCAATTGACATGCCCATTCCTTTTAGCTTAGCATCACAATGCTTGTGATCACAAGATGCCCGCATCAACTTTCACCGGTTGCCGGGGCCGAAAAGGAACAATCGTCGCGCGGCGAACCGCTGCACAGGGAGGGAAACCATGAAGAAATACCGTTTGCTTACCGGGGTCTTGGGCCTCGCCATGGCCATCAGCGCCGGCCTGCCGCCGGCCGCCGGCGCGGAGGAACAGGTGGTTGTCGTCGGTTGGGGGGGCGTCTGGCAGGACGCCTACCGCAAGGCGCTGTTCGAGCCGTTCACCAAGGAAACCGGCATCAAGGTCGTCGAGGAAGAGTTCGGCGGCGAATACGCCAAGATCATCAGCCAGATCGAGGCTAACCAAATTACCTGGGATCTGGCGGCGTTCGAAAGCCCGCAGGTCATCCAGGGCTGCGACGAGGGCGCCTTCCTCAAGCTCGACTGGAATGCCCTCGGCGGGCGCGACAAGCAAATCGACTATGCGGCGCACGATTGCGGCATCGCCTCGGACATCTGGTCGACCGTGCTGGCCTATGATGGCGACAAGATTCAGGATGGCCCGAAGAGCTGGGCCGACTTCTGGAACGCCGATAAGTGGCCGGGCAAGCGCGGAGCCTACAAGGATGCGCGCATCATGATCGAGATCGCGCTGATGGCCGACGGCGTGGCGAAGCAGGATATCTACAAGGTGCTGGGCGAGCCGGCCGGGTTCGACCGGGCCTTCAAGAAGCTGGACGAGCTGAAGCCCCATATCCTGTGGGCGGAAAGCGCCGCCGACGGCATGCAGCGCCTGCTGGCCGGCGACGTCGTCATGGTGATCAACTTCAATGCCCGCGTCACCGGCGCCGCGAAGGAAAACAACCGCAACCTGGTGATCGCCTGGGATAGCGGCTTCTGGGTCGGCACGGATTACTGGGTTCAGATTGCCAAGGGCCCGAATCCAACGGGTGCGGCGAAGATGCTGGAATTCTATTCCCGCCCGGCGACCCAGGCGGCCCTGGTCGAGAATCTCAGTTATGGCGTGCCAACCGTGGCCGCCTATGATTTGATGCCGGCAGAGATCAAGGCTGCCCTGCCCACCTCGCCGGACAAGGCGCAATGGGCGGCGGTCTATAGCGACGACTTCTGGGTCGAGCATCAGGCCGCGGCGACCGAGCGTTTCAACGCCTGGGCGGCGCAATAGCCCGCACACCCGGCGTTCGTCTCGTCTTTTGACTTCGGATCAAGCGGCCGGTCGGCCGCTTGATCCAAGCTTTTCGCCCAAACTATTCACAAGGGATGCTTGCCATGTCGCGCGCTGCTTCCGGATCGCCGGCCGCCGCCCAGCGCAACCAGGATCTGGCCTCCGCCGTGCACGAGGCAGAAGAGAACTATGTCGCGGCCAATCCGGAAAGCCGGCGCTTGGCCACACGCGCGGCCGCGCACCTGCCGGGCGGGAATACGCGGACGACCGTGCATTTTTCGCCCTTCCCGCTCTATATGACGGGCGGCAAGGGCAGCCGCCTGACCGACGTCGACGGCCATACCTATGTCGACTTCATCAACGAATATACGGCCGGCGTGTTCGGCCATTCCAATCCGGTGATTGCCGCGGCAATCCACCAGGCCCTGGCCGGCGGTATCAATCTGGGCGCGCCGACCCAGCACGAGCGGATGCTGGCCGAGGAAGTTCAGCGCCGCTTTCCGGCGATGGAATTGCTGCGCTTCTGCAATTCGGGCACGGAGGCCAATCTTTTGGCGCTGGCGACGGCAAGGGCCAGCACCGGCAAGGAGGCCGTGCTGATCTTCGACGGCGCCTATCACGGCTCCATCCTGTATTTCGCCCATGGCGCATCGCCGCTGAACATGAAGTTCGAGTGGATCACCTCGACCTTCAACGACCTCGATCGCACCCGCGCCGACATTGCCCGCCACGCCACCCGCCTGGCCGCGGTGCTGGTCGAGCCGATGCAGGGGGGCGCCGGCGCGCTGCCCGCCGATCCGGACTTCCTGCGCGGTCTGCGCGCCACCTGCGACGAACACAAGGTTCTGCTGATTCTGGACGAGGTGATGACCTCGCGACTGGATGTCGGCGGTGTGCAGCGCCTGTTCGGAGTGAAGCCCGATCTGATGTCCCTGGGAAAATATATCGGCGGCGGTGTTACCATCGGCGCCTTCGGCGGCCGCGCCGATATCATGGCCAGGTTCGATCCCTCGCGGCCCGATGCCTTTCCCCATGGCGGCACCTTCAACAACAACACCCTGGCGATGATGGCCGGACACGCGGCCCTGACCCAGGTGCTGACCGAGGCGGCACAGACGCGCATGAACCGGCTGGGCGATTCTTTGCGCGACCGGTTGAACGCGTTGGCCCGAAAGCATGGCATGCCCATGCAGGCGACCGGCCTGGGTTCGATCTTCGGTATCCATTTCCACGAGGGCGAGATCCGCAATGCCGGTGATCTGGACCGGGCCGAGCACGGGCGGGAAGCGGCGATTGGCGATCTGAAGAAGCTCTTTCACCTCGACATGCTGGCCGCCGGCCATTACGTCTCGCGGCGCATCCTGGGCAACCTGTCGATCGAGACCAGTCAAGCGGATGTGGATGCGTTCTGCGCCGCGGTCGAGGAATTCCTGGTCAGCCGCGGCCCGGTGGTGCAGGCGGCAATGGCCTGAGGACGGCCGCCCGGCGTGCTACAGATTGGCCGCGATGATCTTCGCCGCATCTTCGATATCGCTGACGATCGCCGCGCGCGCCTCGGGGGCATTGCGGGTCTTCAGCGCTTTCAGCAGCCGGCGGTGCTGGGTTTGCACCATCGTCCCCTCCGATTCAAACGCCCCCTGCTGGATGGTGAGCAGGGGACCGATCTGCAGCCACAGGGATTCGATGATTTTCACCAGGGTCGGCAGCCGCGCGCTTCGATAGAGGCGGAAATGAAATTCGCGGTTCTTCACCAGGTAGTCCGCGTGCATGGTGGTGCCGGGCAGCTCCATCTCGTCGTTGGTCGCCGCCATGGCCCGAATATCCTCGGCGTTGACCAGGGGTGTGGCCTCTTCCGCCGCCAGGCCCTCGAGCGAGGTGCGGATGCGGGTGATCTCGCGAAAACGCTCGCGGGTGATGATCGGCAGCGAGACGCTGCGGTTGGGCAACAGCACCAGCACATGCTCGGCGACCAGGCGGCGCAGCGCTTCGCGCACCGGCATGGGGCTGATGCCGAACGAAGCGGCCAGGCTGCGAATGGTCATGGTCGAGCCGGGCGCGATGCGGCCGGTGATCAGCGCTTGCTTCAATTGCTGGTAGACTTCCTCGTTCAGGGTGTTGCGCTGCAGTTTTGGCATGACCAGACCGGCCTCGCCCGCCGGGGCCGGAAAGACGCCGGGTCGGGTTTTTCGCGTCGATGCGGTCTTGCTGGACATATTCTCGGTCCTGGGCGTGCTGTTTTCCTGGGAATCTACAAGAAAACTGTAAGTGTAATACGTGATCACAACAACTATTATCTTGCGAATATGACCGCCGGGGCAACGCCGCTTCTGGCGGTAACCGGGCCCAGCCAATGAACGCGGGGCCGATGAGCGCAACGACGGAGGCGGGAGGCGGACCCATCGCGAGCGCGGCCACGGCATCCGATATTCGCGGCCGGATCCGCAGGATCGAGCGGCGGCGGATGCTGCGCGATCTGGTCCTGATCCTGCCGCTGCTGGGCTTCATTCTCATCATTTTTGCCGTGCCGATCGTTCAGTTCATGTGGCGGGCGATCGATAACGACATCGTTCCCAGCCGATTGCCGCGCACCGTCGTTGCGTTGGCCGCGTGGTCGCCGCCGGGCCTGCCGCCAGAAGCGGTCTATGCCGCCTTGGCGGAAGACCTGCAAAGCTTGCCGCCGGACGGCACCGTGGCTGTCCTGGCCCGGCATCTAAATGCCACGCACTTGGGCTTCCGCAGCCTGATGATGAAGTCCGCGAACAATTTGCCGCCGCACCCCGAAGGCGCCTGGCAAGACACCTTGATCGACATCGACAAACGCTGGCAGGAGGCGGATTTTTGGGCGGCCCTGAAGAACGAATCCGGCCGGATCACCCCATCCTATCTGCTCGCCGCCCTCGACTTGCGCTTGGATGATCATGGCGATATCGCCCGTGTCGAGCCGAACCGCCGGCTGTATCTGTCGCTGCTCGGCCGCACCTTCACGATCAGCCTGCAAGTGGCCCTGCTCTGTGCCTTGCTCGGCTATCCGGTTGCCTTCGTGCTCAATGCCCTGCCCCAGAACCGGGCCAACCTGCTGATGATCTGCGTCATGTTGCCGTTTTGGACTTCGCTGCTGGTGAGGACCACGGCCTGGATCATCCTGCTGCAAGGCAATGGCCCGGTGAACAGCACACTGCAATGGCTGCACGTCATCGATCAGCCGCTGCAGCTAATCTTCAACCGGTTCGGCGTGCTGGTGGCGATGGTGCATGTGCTGCTGCCCTTTATGATCCTGCCGCTGTACAGCGTCATGAAGGGGATTCCGGCCACCCATTTCCGCGCCGCGCAATCGCTGGGCGCCACCAACCGGCTGGCGTTCCTGCGGATCTATCTGCCGCAGACCATGCCGGGCCTGGCCGCCGGCGCCCTGCTCGTCTTCATCATGGCGCTCGGCTACTACATCACGCCGGCCCTGGTCGGCGGGCCGGCGGACCAGATGTTGAGCTCGATGCTGGTCTATCACATGAACGAGGTGGTCAACTGGGGCATGGCCTCGGCGCTGGGGGTGCTGCTGCTGGCCGCGACCCTTCTCTTGTTCATCGTGTTCGGCCGGTTGGTGGCCGCGGGCCAATTCCTGCGGAAGGGTTGACATGGCACTTCCGCCCCATACCTCGATCGAGGACCGCTTCTGGCATTACGGCGCTAGGGCGCTGTGCTACTTCGTGCTGCTGTTCCTGATCCTGCCGATTCTGATCATCATCCCCATCTCGTTCAGCTCGGGAAACCTGCTCGCCTTTCCCATGCCGGGGTTCTCCCTGCGCTGGTATGAAACCATCACCAGCAGCCCCGCCTGGCTGGATGCGGCCAAGAACAGCCTGATCATCGGGAGCGCTTCCACGGCGATTGCCATGTGTCTGGGCACCATGGCGGCGATCGGCCTTTCCCGCGCCCGATTCCGCTTCAAGACCGTGCTGATCGGATTTGTGGTGTCACCGATCCTGATCCCGATCGTCATCACCGGCGTCGGCACGTATTTCTTCTTCGTCAAGATCGGCTTGGTCGGAACGTATCCGGGCCTGATCCTGGCCCATGCGGTCCTGTCGGTGCCCTTCGTCGTGATAACGGTAATGGCAACCCTGGACGGGTTCGATACCAATTTGACGCGCGCCGCCGCCGGACTGGGCGCGCCGCCGCTGACCGCATTCCGGCGGGTCATGCTGCCGCTCATCTTTCCCGGCGTGGCCTCCGGCGGATTGTTCGCCTTCGCCACCTCGTTCGACGAGATCGTGGTGACCTACTTCATTGCCGCCCCCGGACAGCGCACGGTGCCCCGGCAGATCTTCAGCGGCGTCCGGGAATATGTCAGCCCCGGCATCGCCGCGGCGGCGACCTTGCTGATCATCCTGTCGGCCTTGCTGCTGACCACCGTCGAGCTGTTGCGCCGCCGGTCTCAGCGGTTGCGTTTCGGCCAGCGCTAGTCAGGCCGTCTGCCGGAGGCTCAGGCGATCTGTTGAGGGCGCATGTCCTCCTTGCGGATCCCGGCAACGACCACGGGCGTCTTCATGGCATCGCGGCGGAAGGGCTCGCCCAGCTCCTGGTTGAGGATAACCTCGATAAAGGTGGTCACCTTCTTCGCCATCTGCGCCTCGACCGCCGCCGCCAGGGCCGCGGTCAGCTCGGCCATGGTCCGGACCTGCACCCCCTTCAGCCCGCACCCCTCGGCCACCTGCGCGTACTGGACATCGAGGTTCAGCTCAGTACCGATGAAATTGTCATTGTACCAGATCGTGGTGTTGCGCTTCTCGGCGCCCCACTGATAGTTGCGGAAGATGATCATGGTGATCGCCGGCCACCCGTCGCGGCCGCACGAGGTCATCTCGTTCATCGAGATGCCGAAGGCGCCGTCGCCGGAAAAGCCGATCACCGGCACGTCCGGGCAGCCGATCTTGGCCCCGAGAATGGACGGAAGGCCGTAGCCGCAGGGGCCGAACAGGCCGGGGGCCAGGTATTTCCGGCCCTGCTCGAACGTCGGGTAGGCATTGCCGATGGCGCAGTTGTTGCCGATGTCGGACGAAATAATCGTGTCCTTGGGCATCGCCGCCTGGATGGCCCGCCAGGCCATGCGCGGCGACATGCGTTCCGGCTCGCGCTTGCGCGCCCGTTCGTTCCAGGTGGTGCCCGGATCGTCCTCCTCGTGATCCATTGAGGACAGGGTCTGGAGCCAGCGCGACTTGGTCACGGCGATCAGATCCCGGCGCGCCTTGCGGTCCGCGCCGCCGGCCGAGCTGGAAAGCTGTTCCAGAATCTGCATGGCCACCGCCTTGGCGTCGCCCTGAATACCGACGGTCACCTTCTTGGCCAGCCCGATCCGGTCGGCATTGATATCGACCTGGATGATCTTGGCGGTCTTCGGCCAATAGTCGATGCCGTAACCGGGCAGGGTCGAAAATGGATTGAGCCGGGTGCCCAAGGCCAAAACCACATCGGCCATGGCGATCAGCTCCATCGCCGCCTTTGAGCCGTTATAGCCGAGCGGGCCGGCCGCCAGAGGATGCGAGCCGGGAAAGGCGTCATTATGCTGATAGCCGCAGCAGACCGGCGCATCGAGCCGTTCGGCCAAGGCCTTAGAGGCTTCGATGGCGCCACCGAGGACCACCCCGGCGCCGTTCAGAATCACCGGGAATTTCGCCACCGACAGCAGCCGCGCCGCTTCGGCGATGGCCGCGCGGCCGCCGGCGGGGCGCTCGATGCGCACGATCTGCGGCAATTCGATGTCGATCACCTGAGTCCAATAGTCGCGCGGCACGTTGATCTGCGCCGGGGCGCAGCCGCGCCAAGCCTTCTCGATCACCCGGTTGAGGACTTCGGCGATGCGCGAGGGATCGCGCACCTCTTCCTGATAGCAGACCATGTCCTTGAAGACGGCCATCTGCTCGATTTCCTGGAAGCCGCCCTGGCCGATGGTCTTGTTGGCGGCCTGCGGTGTGACCAGCAGCATCGGCGAGTGGTTCCAATAGGCGGTCTTGATCGGGGTGACGAAGTTGGTGATGCCCGGCCCGTTCTGGGCGATCGCCATGCTCATCTTGCCGGTGGCCCGGGTATACCCGTCGGCGATCATGCCGGCGCTGGTTTCATGGGCGCAATCCCAGAAGGTGATCCCGGCCGCGGGAAAAAGATCCGAGATCGGCATCATCGCCGATCCGATGATGCCAAAGGCGTGCTGGATGCCGTGCATCTGCAGAACCTTCACGAAGGCTTCTTCGGTGGTCATTTTCATCTGTGAAACCCCTTTTCGTTAGGCACGACCCTGCCGCGGTCCGGGCACGGGCGCGGCCTGGCCTGTTTTTTTCCGGCTTGCCAATTTCAGCATAATATGCGGTTATTGAGACAACAAGTCTCATTTTTATGATACCCCTTATTTGGGCGATTAGGCGGTCCTGTGACCCGATCGGAAAGGCTGAGGCGGAGGCTTCTCGGTGCCTAGCGTAGCGCCAGAGCAGACGACCGATACGATCCCGACGAACCTGCGCCTGCTTCTGGTGCTGGAGGAGATTGCCCGGGTCGGCCGTCCGGTGACGCCGACGGATGCCAATGCATTGATTGGCTTGCCCAAACCCACCATCCACCGCTTGTTTGCGACCCTCGAGGCCGAGGGGTTCCTGCAGCGCGATCTGGATGGGCGCTCCTACGCGGCCGGCCAGCGGCTACGACAACTGGCGACGAACGTGCTCTCCTCCCTGAGTGTCCGCACCGCGCGCCTTGCCGTTCTCAACGCCTTGGCGGCGGAGATCGGCGAAACCTGCAACGTGGCCGTCCCGGACCGCGATGCGATGCTGTATCTCGAACGGGTCGAAACCAAGTGGCCTCTGCGCATTCAACTGCCGGTCGGCAGTCACGTGCCGTTCTATTGCACCGCCAGCGGCAAGATGTACCTCTCGACGTTGAATGGGGCGCATCTGCAAAGCTACCTCGGGGCCGCACCGCGTGCAGCGCGGACAGCGAAGACCATCACCGACACATCGCGGCTGCGCGAAGAGATCGACCACACCCAAGAGCGGGGCTATGCGCAGGATGACGAGGAGTTCATGGATGGCATGATCGCCCTGGCCGTGCCGATCCATGACGATCAGGGACGGATGCTCTCAACACTCTCCTTCCATGCGCCGACACAGCGATTGACCTTGGAGCAGGCCCGAGCGCATCTGCCCCGGCTGCGCCAGGCCGCCGGCGAGATGACGCGGCTGTTGCGGTGACGGCCGGGTCGGAGCAAACCGATTTGCTCTGATCGTGCCCGCCAGCAGAAGTACAAATGGGCGGCGCCGCGCGGAGTCGGATATGGATCAAAGCGCGTGCTGGTTGAAAGCCTCGAGAATGCGGCCGCCGGACAGGCCGGTACTCAGCAGCACCATCAAGAGCAGGCGCGCCTTGGCGCCCTTGAGATCGCCGGCGAAGATGACCCCGGCGTCCTCCAACTCGCGCCCGCCGCCGCCGGTGCCATAGATCGGCTTGACCCGGCCCTCGGGGCAGCGCGAGGTGACGACGACCGGGATGCCGCGCTTGATCGCCGCGGCGATCCGGGGCGTGAACGACGCCACCACATTTCCGCGCCCGAAACCCTCGATCACCAGGCCGTCCACCTTGGCCTCGATGGCCGCGTCGAGCAGCAGGGAGTCGCTGTCCATGACCAGGCGAATGAGTGGCACCCGGGCGCGGAGATCGGTGAGCGTATGGCATGGCCGCGGCGGCATCCGTCGATACACCGTCACCCTGCCCTCGTCCACCGCCCCAAGGGCGCCGTGGCCGAGGCTGGTGAAGCTTTCCAGCGCGCTTGCATGCAGCTTGGTCACGTCGCGCGCGGCATGGATCTGCCCGTTGAAGCAGACGGTCACCCCCTGGCCGGCCATCGCCGGCGCGCCCGCGGCATCGATCGCATCGGCCAGGTTGCGCGGCCCGTCCGATTGCGGATGATCGGCCGGCAACTGCGCACCGGTCAGGACCACCGGCTTGCCCACATCCAGGATCAGGTCGAGGAGATAGGCGTTCTCCTCCAACGTGTCGGTGCCTTGAGTCACCACGGCGCCGAGCACGCCGGCGGCGGCCAGGCGCTCGCGCAGGCGCGCGGCGAGCACCAGGCTTTGCGCGCAGCTCATGTTGAAGCTGTGCACCTGCAGGACGTTCTCCAACGCGATCTCGATGTCCGGCGGACGCCGGGGCAGGGCCGCGAGCAGCGATTCCCCATCCGCGGCCGCCTTGTGGCGCTTGGTCACAGGATCGTAGAGCGAGGCAATGGTGCCGCCGGTGGTCAGGACCGCAACCCGTCCGCGCATTTCGCCCTCCGTCACATAACCGCTCGCGGCGTCAGATCTTGCCGCATTCGCCGCGCTTGACGAACTGACCCATGCCTTCCTTGCCAAGCCATTCCCGGCCATCGACGATCAGCCGGCCGCGGCTGAACACCTTGCGGATCCGGCCGGTCACGGAGCGGCCCTCGAACAGGCTGTAGTCGATCCGGCTGTGGTGTTCGGCGGCGCGGATGGACCAGGTCTCCTCCGGATCGAACAGCACGATATCGGCATCGGAGCCGACCGCTATCGTGCCCTTCTTCGGGAACAGGCCGAACAGCTTGGCCGGCGCGGCCGCGACCAGCTCGACGAAGCGATTGAGCGACATGCCGTGGTTGCGCACGCCGCCGTCGTAGATGAGCGGCAGGCGCGTCTCCAGGCCCGGCGCGCCGTTGGGGATCTTGGCGAAGTTGTCCTTGCCCTGCTGCTTGGAGAACTTCATGCCCAGCGGCTGCTCCTTGAAGCAGAACGGGCAGTGGTCGGTCGAGATCACCTGCAGATCGTCGGTGCGCAGGCCGCGCCACAGCGCCGCCTGATGGGTATGCGTGCGCAAGGGTGGGGTCATGACGAACTGGGCGCCGTCGAAGCCCGGCCGGTCGTATTCCTCGTCGGTCAGGAACAGATAGTGCGGGCAGGTTTCGGCGTGGACCATGATGTCGCGGTCGCGCGCCTCGGTCACCGCCGCCAGGGCCTCGGCCGCCGAGAGATGGACGATATAAAGCGGCGATTGGGCCAGTTCCGCCAGGCGGATGGCCCGGTGGGTCGCCTCGCCCTCCATCGAGGTGGGCCGGGTCAGGCTGTGATACTTGGGGGCGGTGCGCCCGGCGGCCACGGCCTCCTCGACCAGAACCTGGATGACACCGCCGTTCTCGGCATGGACGCAGGTCATGGCGCCATGCGCGCCGGCCACGCGCATGGCCCGGAAGAGATCCCCATCGTCGAGCATGAGCACGCCCGGATAGGCCATGAACAGCTTGAAGCTCGACACCCCCTCGCGCTTGATCAGGGTTTCCATGTCGGCCAGGGATTGCCGGTTGATATCGAGCATGATCATGTGGGCGCTGACGTCGACGGCGGCGCTGGCCGCCCGCGTGTGCCATTCCTCCAGGCCGGTCAGCGGGCTTTCGCCCCGGGTCTGATTGCAGAAATCGACCACCGTCGTGGTGCCGCCGAAGGCCGCCGCCATGGTGCCGGTGCCGAAGGTATCGGCCGTGCGCGCCACGCCGAATTCCCAATCCAGGTGGGTATGCACATCGACGCCGCCGGGAATCACCAGCAGGCCGTTTGCTTCGTGCACCGTCACATCGCCGCCGGCCGCGATGTCCACGCCGATGGTGTGAACCCGGCCGTCCTGAATCAGGATATCGGCCTTGTAGTCGTCGACCGCGGTGACGATCCGCCCGTTCTTGATCAAAACCGTTGCCATAATCGCCTCCTCCTTCGATCTGCGCGCCGCCTTCGCCGGGATCAGGCGGCCTTGCTGCCGGCCGCCGCCAGACCGTTGAACGCGGCGAGCGAACGCTCGATCGTCGCCCGGTCCAGATCGCGCACGATGAACACGATCCGCGAGCGCCGATCGCCCTCCGGCCAATGGTCGAGATGGACCGGCGGATGAATCAGGTGTTGCACGCCGTGGATCACCACCGGCGCCGGCGCATCGAGCACGTTGAGAATACCCTTCACGCGCAGCACGTTTTCGCCATGCCGGTTGAGCAGCATGGTCAGCCAGATGCCGAAGGCGGTCCAATCGAGCGGCCGGTCGTGGGTCACGCAAAAGGCATGGATGCGCGCGCTGTGCCGGTTGACGTCGTGACCGCGATGGGTGTGTCCGGCCTCAGCCGACGGATCGGCCAGGGCATCGGCCCCCGAGAGCCAACGGCGCACCTCTTCGCTCTTGCGCGCCGGATCGTACAGGTCGGCCGCGAGCAAATCCTCCGGATCGAAATCTCCGGCGGCGATCTCGACCAAGGGGGCCGAAGGGTTGAGCCGGCAGAGGCGCGCCTTAATCGCTGCCGTCTGTTCGGCATCGCAGATATCCGTCTTGGTCAGCGCGAGGCGGTCGGCGACCAGAACCTGTTTCACGGATTCCGAATTCTGCTCCAGGTGCAGCGGGCCGTTGACCGCATCCACGGTGGCGATGGTGTTGCCCAGGCGGAAATGGTGACGGATAACCGGATCCGCCATGAAGGTGAAGACGATCGGCGCCGGATCGGCAAGGCCCGTGGTCTCGACCACGAGGCGGTCGAAGGCCGGAATGACCCCCGATTCGCGCCGGGAGAACAGGTCGCGCACCGCGGTGACCATGTCGCTGCGGATGGTGCAGCAGACGCAGCCGCTTTGCAGGACGACCGTCTCCTCGTCCAGGCGTTCGAGCAGCAGGTGGTCGAGGCCGACCTCGCCGAACTCGTTGATCAGGACCGCCGTGTTGGCAAGGCGCGGCGAGGCGAGCAGACGGCGCAGCAGCGTCGTCTTGCCGCTGCCCAGAAAGCCGGTGATGATGTTGACCGGAATCTTGCTGTCGCCGCTGGTCATGCCGCCGCCCGCCTAACCGGATTGGCTCATGGCCCCGATCACGTCCGGGTCCAAAGGATCGCACGGCCGCCCAGCCAGGGCCTCGGCCGCGGGCCACAGGGCCGCCAAGTGCGGCACGATTTGCTGGCGACCGGTGCGGTTGCGCAGGATATAGGCGCTGCCCTGCCAATCGCTCAGCTTCAGGCCGTAGTGGGCCAGGATCTTGTTGCCGATCGCCACCCGGCGCAGGCGCTCCTGACGCCGGGTTCGCCCGGCACCGGTATCCCCGTATATCCGCGACGTGCCGGCGGCATCGGTCCAGTGATCCTCTGCCCCCAGGACGCCGCACAGTCCGCACATGTTCTACCTCCGCCGCCCTCACTCGCCGCCGCCCGCGGCCGCGCCGCCGGCGTGGCAACGGTGATCTACTTTTTTCGCTTCGCCGCCTTCTTCTCGCGCGGAGACCGGCGCCGGAAATCGCTGGCGATCTCGTCAAAGGTGGTGAAGCGCACGCCCGGGTGCCGGCTCATGTAGTTGAACAAACGCTCCAGCATGAGCAGCACCTGCGGCCGTCCGGAAACGTCCGGGTGGATGGTCATGGTGTAGACCGCATAGTCGTACTCGCGGTAGACCCAGTCGAACTGATCGCGCCACATCTCCTCGAGGTGGCGGGGGCTGACGAAGCCGTGACTATTGGGGGCCGCCTTGATGAACATCATGGGCGGCAGATCATCGGTGTACCAACTCGCCGGGATCTCGACGATGTCGGTGATCTCCTTGCCGCGCACCAGCGGTTTCATCCACTCCTTGGCGGATTTGGAATAGTCGATCTTGGTCCAGCTGTCGCCGACCCGGACGTAGTGCGGCTGGAAGTCGTGATGCATCAGGCTGTGGTCGTACTTGAAGCCTTTTTTCTGCAGAAGCGCGGCGGTGGCCGGGCTGAACTCCCACCACGGCGCGACATAGCCGATCGGCTTGCGGCCCGAGATCCTGCGCAGAACCTCGATGCACTTGTCGAGAACGTCCTCTTCCTGACGCGGGGTCATGGCGATCGGATTCTCGTGCGAGTAGCCGTGCACGCCCAACTCGTGCCCGGCGGCGACCACCTGCTGGATTTGCTCGGGAAAAGTCTCCGCCGAATGGCCGGGCACGAACCAGGTCGTCTTGATCCCGAAGCGGTCGAAGAGCTCCACCAGCCGCGGCGTGCCGACCTCGCCGGAGAACATGCCGCGCGAGATGTCGAGCGGCGAATCTTCGCCGCCGTAGGACCCCAGCCAACCGCCGACGGCGTCCACATCGACACCGAACGCGCAAAAAATTTCTTTCGCCATGTTTGCCTCCCTTTCCATTTCCCGGCCCCGAACAGAAACCCAGCCCGGGTCCTCCAAATAATTCAGGCCGTCTCGAGGCGCACCCGGATACGCCCGCCTGGTCCGGCCCCTTAGGCGTTCATGCCACCCCGCGAGGTATCGAAGCCGCTCTCGCGATGCGTCAGGGAATGCACCGCCGCCGCCGACCAGCGCGCGATGACCGTATCGCCCTCGCGCGCCGGATTGGTGAAGTAGGTGCCGTCGTCGATGTTGGCGACGAACTCCTCCCCATCGGACAGGGTGATGCTCACTTTGACCCAGCTGCCTTGGTATTCGGTCATCCAGACCTTGCCGACGACCGAATTTACGGCATCGCCGCGGGCGGCGGCGGGATCGGTCAGCTTCTCCAGCTCAATCCGATCGCGCCGAATCGAGAGATAGCGCATCTCGCCCGTGCCCGGCGCTGCATCCCCCGCCGGTACGGTGAATCGGTGGCCGCGCGCGTCTTCCAGAAGCACTGTGCCGCCATCGACCCGCACGACCTTGCCGCCCAGCACGTTCTGTCCGCCAATGAAACGGGCGACATATGTCGTGCGCGGCTTGTCATAGACGCCGCGCGCGCTGTCGGCCTGGTCGATCTTGCCGTGGTCCATGACAACCACCAGATCGGCAACGGCGATCGCTTCCATCTGCGTGTGCGTCACGTGAACGAAGGTAATCCCGAATTCCTTCTGCATCTGCCGCAGATTGCCGCGCATTTGCAGGCGCAGGAACTCGTCCAGCGCCGACAGAGGTTCGTCGAGCAGCAGGACCTTCGGGTTGGTGATCAGCGAGCGCGCCAGGGCGATACGCTGCTGCTGCCCGCCGGACAGCTCGGCCGGAACGCGCTCCGAGAAGCTACCCATCCGAACCCGCTCCAGCATCTCGTGCGCCTGCTTGCGCCGCTGGGCCTTGTCCACGCCGCGCACCTTCAGATTGAAGGCCACGTTGTCCAGGCAGGTCAGATGCGGAAACAGGGCATAGCTTTGGAACATCATCGCCGTGCCCCTCTTGGCCGGCGGCAGGTCGACAACCGACTGGCCGTCGATCCGCACGTCGCCTTCGGTCGGCGCCTCGTGCCCCGCGATCATCCTGAGCAAGGTCGTCTTGCCGCAACCGCTGGGCCCCAGCAGGCAACAGTAGGTGCCCGGCGGGACGATCATGCTCACGCGATCGATCGCCAAGGTGTTGCCGAATCGCTTGGTGACGTTCGCGAGCTCAATCCCCCCAACCTGCGTCATCTAGGATAACCTCCGTTCTTTTTCTTGCCCGCTTCGCCTATTTCCGGAACCGCACACCGCGGCGCCACTGGATGATCGCGATCGAGCCCAGGGACAAGATGATCGCCACGAACGATACGACCGTTGTAACCGTGCCTAGGGCATACAGCGCCGGGGAGGTGACCGTCGTGGTCATGGCATAGATTTCCAGCGGCAGGGTATTGCCCGGTCCGACCGTCAGCAGGGTGCGCGGGAACTCGTCGTAGGACAGGGTGAAACCGAACAGCGCCACCGCGATCAAGCCGGGGAACAGGATCGGCAGCACGACGTACTGCAAGGTTTGCCGGTTACTCGCCCCCAGATCGCGCGCCGCCTCCTCATAGGACCGGCTGAAACGGCTGAGCACCGCGAACATGATCAGCAAGCCGAAGGGCAGGGTCCAGGTCAGTTGCGCCCCCAGCGCGGAGGCGTACCAATTCGTCGGCACATCGATGACCCGAAAAATCAAGCCGATCCCCAGGCTGAGGAACAAGCCCGGCATGACCAGGCTGGCCACCGCCATGTAGAAGATCGCGGTCGATCCGAAGAAGCGCCGCCGGAAGGCCAGGCCCGCCATGACCGAGAATGTCACGGTACAGATCATGACCAGCAGGGCGAGCAGGATCGAGCGGGTGAAGGAGCCGGCGAAGTCGCCCGTGCGCTGCTGCTCGAACAGGGCGGTGAACCAGTACAGCGACACCCCGTTCATGGGGAACGTCAGGCCGCCGGTCGGTCCCTGAAAAGACAGGATGTAGATGGCCAGCATCGGTCCGTACAGGAACAGGACGAACAGGGTGAAGAAGCTCGCCAGAGCATAGAATGTCCAGGGGCGCTTGCGATGCTGGGCCATGTCCGATCCCCTCCCCGCCTCAGCCGGACAGCTCTTTGCGCACATCGACGATGCGCAGGATCGCCACGACCATAAGCACGACGACCATGAGCAGAATCACCGCACTGGCCGCCGCCGAGGGATACTGCAGCATGGAGATCTCGTTCCACATGGCATAGACCGCCGACGAGCTTTGCCCGCCGCTCATGATCTTGACCACGAAGAAATCGCCCATGACCAGCGTGACCACGAAGATGGAGCCGAGCGCGATACCGGTCTTGCTCAGCGGGATCACCACCTGGGTGATCACCTGCCAGCGGCTGGCCCCGGCATCGACCGCCGCCTCCAAGATCGCCGGGTCGATCCGCGCCATGGCGTTGAACAGGGTCACCACCATGAACAGGGTGAACAGATGCACGTAGGCGACGATCACCGAGAAATCGGAAAACAGCAGAAAATCGTACGGCTCGTCGATC
>Ga0214472_10001321_pt1 | contig 28113 bp, 27 predicted proteins | sample RVTome_6_FD_207662 | JGI IMG/M metagenome (GOLD analysis project Ga0214472, IMG submission 207662) | Soil microbial communities from uranium-contaminated site in the Upper Colorado River Basin, Wyoming, United States - RVT140D175 | ecosystem: Environmental > Terrestrial > Soil > Contaminated >...
GAATGTGGAGGCGCCGTTGTTTCCAAGTCGGAAAAATGCGCTGGAAACCGCAAGAAAGTGTCAACATTGGAAAATTGTGAAGTTTTTGGAACAGCGAGTGAAAAATGATGAAATAAAAATGACGATTTTCCGCACCAAACATTCCGCACATTCAGACCAAACATTCCGCACATTGGCATCAAATATTCCGCACATTCGCACCGAACATTCCGCACATCCGCATCAAATATTCCGCACATTCAGACCAAACATTCCGCACATTGGCATCAAATATTCCACACATTCGCACCGAACATTCCGCACATTCGCACCAAACATTCCGCACATTCGCACCAAACTTCCGCATATTCGCACCAAACTTCCGCATATTCGCACCGAACATTCCGCACATTCGCATCAAACATTCCGCACATTCGCATCAAATATTCCGCACATCCGCATCAAACATTCCGCACATTGGCATCAAATATTCCGCACATTGGCATCAAATATTCCGCACATCCGCACCAAACATTCCGCACATTCGCACCAAACATTCCGCACATTCGCACCAAACATTCCGCACATTCGCACCAAACTTTCCGCACATTCGCACCGAACATTCCGCACATTCACCGAACATTCCGCATATTCGCACCAAACATTCCGCACATTCGCACCAAACATTCCGCGGATTCTAAAAAAAAGAGTGGCACTTTTTTCGGTGAATGAAAAGAAATACAAGTTGATTTTCCAACGTTCATTTCTCCACTTGTTTTCATTTTGCGCGCATGCCTCCCTTCGAGCATCTACCCCCTTTTGCATCCAGCCTGGACAACCGAACTCAAACGGTGCAATATTTAACGCAACACGTGCTGATGATTCAGCGATGGCGAACCTTGGGTATACGGAAATTGGCAAAAAGAGGAGATACAAACGGCATGTGGTTTTGTGTGCGATATGGGCATGCCGACTTTCATGAATGCTTTCACCTTGCTTGCCACTTTGGATACTTGCACCTGCTCAAGGTTCTGATGAACATGAAAAGAATGACGAAGAACCTGTTTTACTTAAAAGTGGCAATTCAACGGGGCCATGCAAGTGTGGCAAAATATTTGGTCCAAGAGTGGGGCGGCCGAAAATATGCTTTGGCTTGTTGCCGTCTGTATAATGAACCTGCCATTGCGAGAGTGTTGCACTCAATTGCAAGAAAATAAAAACAACGAGTTGAAAATTCAACTTTTTTGGTCTTTTTAAATGGCAAGGTGAGAAAATGAACTGCAATTTCTGTTGATTGACAAAGTGCGCTGCCGGCAAAAAACGCAAGTCGAGGAGGAGGTGGGGAATGAAAGTCGTTTCAATGACAAAATCTTTTCCTGAATTTCAAATCCAAGACCCGTCGATCAGCTGGAAAATGGATGAATGGTACGATGTGTTTCCTTTGCTTGGAAATAGGCAACTGGTATGGGTTGCGCAATGCAGTCAATTGTTCCACGCAATGAGCGAGTTACATATTCAACATGTGCAATGGAAAAGGAATGGATTAAAAGGATGTGCAAAAAAAGGCGATTTGCAGGGAATCAAATATTTGGTTCAAAAACAAGGAGTTCATGTGAGAGCCAACGGAGATTGTGCACTGCAAGGCGCCAGCAAACACGGACACATGGATGCAATTTATTACCTTGTGGAACAAGGCGTGAATATCCACTCAAGAGATGAATACGCGCTTCGAAAAGCAAGCAAGCACGGACATTTGGCAGTGGTTAAATACCTTGTATTTAAGGGAGCGGATGTGCACGCAGTTTATGACTACGCACTGCGATGGGCAAGCAGAAATGGGCACCTGGAAGTGGTCAAGTATCTTGTCCTTGAGTGCGAGGCTGATGTGCATGCAAATCATGACGATGCACTGCGATGTGCAAGCTGGAATGGGCATGTGCAACTGGTTCGCTATTTGGTGGAGAAAGGAGCAGATGTGCACGCAAACAATGACGAAGCACTGCAATGGGCAAGCCGAAATGGCTATTTGAAACTGGTCAAGTACCTTGTACTTGAGGGAGCGGATGTGCACACAGAGCATGACTATGCACTGCGATGGGCAAGCGAGAACGGGCACTTGGAAGTTGTCAAGTACCTTATGGAGGAGTGCGGAGCGGATGTGCATGCAAAGGATGATTATGCACTGCGATGGGCATGCTACAATTATCATCTGGAAGTTGTGCGCTACCTGGTTGAAAATGGAGGAGCGGATGTGCACGCAAAAGAAGACAAAGCAGTGCGATGGGCGAGAAAACATGGTTACTCAAAGATGGTGGAATATTTGAAAAGTCGGGGCGCTGTCCTTCCGTTGTAAATAAATATCACGAGTTTTTTCATTCCCTTTTCAGCTGCAAAATCTTCCACATTTGAGAATGGACGAGTGGCATGACATCCTTCCCTTTCTTCAAAATGAGCGGCTGGTGTGGTACAGTCAATGCAGTCAACTATTCTACGCAATCAGCAACAGATACACTCAACATGCACAATGGAAAAAGGAGGGATTGAGTCAGTGTGCAATGAATGGAGATTTGCAAGGAGTCCGATATTTGGTGGAGCGATGCGGAGCGGATGTGCACGCAATGGATGATGCTGCACTGCGATGGGCAAGCGGACATGGTCACCTGGAAGTTATTCGATATTTGGTGGAAAAAGAGGCGGATGTGCACGCACGGGATGATGAAGCTCTGATATCTGCAAGCTTGGATGGTCAGTTGGAAATGGTGCGCTATTTGGTGGAAAATGGAGCGGATGTGCACGCACGGGAGGAAGATGCACTGCACTGGGCAAGCGGGAATGGACACTTGGAAGCAGTGCGTTTCTTAGTGGAAGTGGGAAAGGCGGATGTGCACGCAAAGAAAGAAAAGGCAATGCGATACGCAAGCCACTACGGACACCTCGCGATTGTGAAATACCTTGTACTTAAAGGAGCGGATGTGCACGCACGGGAGGAAGATGCACTGCAATGGGCAAGCAAGAACGGTCACTTGGAAGTGGTCCAATACTTGGTGGAAAAGGGATGTGATGTGCACGTAGAAAATGATTCTTCACTGCGAGAGGCAAGCAGAAAAGGGCATGTGGAAGTGGTGCGCTACTTGGTGGAAAAGGGATGTGATGTGCACGCAGATGATGACGAAGCGCTGCGATGGGCAAGCGAGAAAGGCCGTTTGGAAGTGGTTAAGTACCTTGTACTTAAGGGAGCGGATGTGCACGCACTGGATGATGAAGCGCTGCGATGTGCAACCCAGAATGGACACTTGGAAGTGGTCAAGTACCTTGTCCAGAAGGGCGGAGCGGATGTGCACGCTGGGAAGGAATTTCCCCTGCGACGGGCAAGCAAAAATGGGCATGTGGAGGTGGTGCAGTTTTTGGTGGAAAATGGAGCGGATGCGCACGCAAAAGAAGAATATGCACTGCGTCGAGCGAGCGGGAATGATCATCTGGAAGTGGTCAAGTATCTTGTGGAGGAGTGCGGAGCGGATGTACACGCAAGGGATGAAAAAGCACTGCGATACGCAAGCAGCAACGGTCATTTGGAAGTGGTCAAGTATCTTGTGGAGGAGTGCGGAGCGGATGTACACGCAAGGGATGAAAAAGCACTGCGATACGCAAGCAGCACCGGTCACAAAAAGGTGGTTCGTTACTTGGTGGAGAAAGGAGCTGATGTGCACGCCCGAAATGATGAAGCACTGCGATGGGCAAGCGCAGGCGGACACTTGGAACTTGCGCGCTACCTGGTGGAAAAAGGAGGAGCGAATGTGCATGCACTGAATGAACTTGCACTGCGATTGGCAAGCTGGAATGGTCATGTTCAACTGGTGCGTTTTTTGATGGAAAAATGTGGAGCGAATGTGCGCGCAATATAAAAATAACCAGTTATTTCATTCCCTTTTCAGCTTCAAATATTTTATTCCTCATTTATATTCAGTGAATACAAGTCACTATTTAAATCATTCGCTGACAGCCGCTTTCACCGAGTTAAGGGCATGGACAGAATCCAAAAAACCAGGTCTGTCTTTCCGGCCACCTTTGTTTTTGAAACCTATCAGCACATTCCTGGCACACGCAGCTGCCGGCATGTGGTGCGCATGCTGGAGCCCGCCATGTTGAATGCAAACGAGCATCACCTATTTCAGCAACTGGCAACGCACAAGCATTGGGAGGAGGTGTGCGGCTTCTCATACCTCCACATTATTGCATACCTGGGCATCGTTGACACCAGCGTCTGCACGCACGACCCGCACTACAAACAAGAAATCAAAAGAGTGCAAGAAAAAATGGCAAGCCAAGGGATTCGACAATTCTTGCTTTTATTGGCACCATCCGCACCGGAGAACGTGAAGAACTCTTTTCCGGCCGTTTTTGATTATCCGCTATGTTGGCGTGTGAATCAGACACAAATAAACGAAACTGAATGATTTTCATGCTGATATGTAGCCCTTGTTGCTCACAAAGTAAAAGATGATGAGGAAAGCAGCGGCAAGGTTGATGTATGCGTGCTGGATGGACTGCGACTGTGGCATGCCGCCCTTCCACAGGATGTAAAAGTGGGTCAACAGCACGATGGTGATGCCCACGTAATAGGCAATTTCACTGAACGACCACATTGAAAGGCAAGTTCTTTTTTCTGAGGGGCTGATTTTTTTTATTTGCGAAATTATCTTGTGAAAATTAGGTGTCCAAAAATTTCCAAATCAGGAAAATCAAACATGTTGCAGCAGCCAATCAAAAATAACCATGTTGGAAAATTTTCCAAATGAGGCGATTCAAACATGTTTTGACGGCCAATCAAATTTTGCCACGATCTGCATTTGAACCCCTTGCATTCAGTGAATTCAAGTGATTGTGTTTAAGTGCGGCAGGCAGGCTCATTATCTTTCAGTTTACCCCCAGGGTCCACATGTCCAAGTCAACGTTCGAAGCTTCCTGTGTGAATAGCGCGAAGGACCATCCATGCGCATTTGTTCATGTTGACCACATTTCCACTGAACCGATGTACGTGGTGTGCCAAGTTTACAAAGAATCGGCCATGACATTCTTTTCCGTCCACGTCCTCCAAACATACGTGTTATCCATGATGACGGATGGCGTCCTCGGACTCATGCTCAGTGGGCAAAATGTGTACGCTTCGGCTTGGCATGAGTGCGTTTTTAAGCCGTTGATCACGGGGAAATGCCACTTTGGAAATGTGCCGCCTCCACAAAGAATGGGGTGTGATGTAAATGAGTGGGAAGAGATGAGAAGCACGCTCTCTCGGGAAAGAATTGTAAAACTAACTCAATACATTTGAAAAATTCCAATTCATCTCACTGAACACAACAATTTTATTGATCATCCAACAAGCGAGAGAAAAATGTCAAGTGTTCAGCCACTCTTATTTTTTGGTATTTTAGATTTTGAGGCGAACTGTGTCGAAAAGGGGAGACTTTATCCTCAAGAAATTTTGGAAGTTCCGGTTGTTGTGTACGACTGCTGATTCAGCAAAGCGTATTGACTTGTCAATCAAAATCAATTGGCGAAAATTTCAAGATGAATTTATTTAGAGCGCATGGCGTCCTCTTGTTTGTCATCCAACCGAAGCCACTCACCATGAAGGGCCAACATGAACAAACAGTCAACGTGTTTCCAACAATATCTTCAGGATGGGCCACTCCTCTTGTTGTTGATATCATTGTTTCACACCTCCGTAAGAGAGATGTGTTAAAACTTGGATTAGTGTGCAAGTTGTTGCATGCGAGGACACTAAAAGCGAGAACCATCATTAAACACAAACGATGGGAAAGGCAAGGTTTGCCAAACCTTGCACGACATGGAGATTTGCAAGGAGTGAAATACCTGGTGAACAAAGGAGTTGCACTTGATGGCGGAGCGAATTTGCGCTCAGAGGATGAAGAAGATGCACTGCAAAGGGCAAGCGAGAAGGGGCACTTGGAAGTGGTCAAGTACCTTGTGGAGGAGTGCAGAGCGAATGTGCACGCAGACAATGACTGGGCACTGCGATTGGCAAGCGAAAACGGGCACTTGGAAGTGGTCAAGTACCTTGTACTTAATGGCGGAGCGAATGTGCACGCTTTGAATGACGATGCATTGCACGTGGCAATGATGCGAGGAAACTTGGCAATTGTCCAATGTCTCGTTGAGGAAGGAGATGCAAATGTTTTCCGTTGGGACGGTATCTATCGCTACTGGATGGCTGGGTATGATAGCCATGATGTTCTGTATTATGTACAAGAAAAACGAAATCTGTTTTGAAATAAACCAAAAATATCCATCATGATCAAACAAATCTTTCATCCGTTTGGAACAATGCAGGTGGCAAAATCAACGTTCTATAAATGTTGACACTTTTCCACCAAGTATTTCACTCCTTCCAGGTTTCCATTCAGCTTGTTGAATATGTGGCTTGGCAATGACGTGGAATAGTTGCATGCATTGACTGTACCACACCAGCCGCTCATTTTGAAGAAAGGGAAGGATGTCATACCCCTCATCCATCATTAAATGTGGAAAAATTAAACACTGAAAAGAAATGTAAAAACTGGTTATTTTTATTCACAACAGGGGGTAGCGCCCTGGCTTTCCAAATAAGTCATCACGGCCAAATGACCATTCATAATCGCCAATTGCATTGCTGATTCACAATCTGTGTGATTTTCACACGCGCGCACATCCGCTCCTCCCACCTCGACCAAGTAGCGCACCACTTTCAGGTGACCGTGCTGGCTTGCCTTACGCAATGCTTCTTCCTTCCATGAGTGCACGTCTGCTTTGCCCTCAATGATAAGATACTCGACCACTTCCAGGTGTCCGTTACTGCTTGCCAGACTCAGTGGCAAGTCCTTCCCAGCGTGCACATCCGCTCCATTCTCCACCAAATATTTCACTCCTTCCAAACTTCCATTTTTTGCGCACTCTGTCAATCCTTCCTTCTTCCACTGCTCGCACGCCATGCAGAAAATGGCAAATGCTCCTTTTTTATGGAGAATAATTGACAGATTCACTGAATCAAATAAAATCAGCAAATCAAACGAGTCGAATTACATAACATTCAGCAAATGGCTTCTAATCATGAAAATTGGTTATTTTATTCACAGAAACTGGACCACATTCATGCTTTCCAATTGCAGTGATGATTAGCATTCTGTGTCATTTTTACACATGTGCACATCCGCTCATCCAAGTAGCGCACAATATCCCTGACGCAGTGATTCTCCTTCATTCAGTGCACATCAGCTCTTCCAAGTGACGCACAACATCCAAGTGTCCGTGGCTTATTGCCAATCTCAATGCTTGGTTATTTCGTGCGTGCACATCCGCTCCGCACTCTTCCACCAAATACTTGACCACTTCCAAGCGCCCGGTGCTGCTTGCACGTATCAGAGCTTCATTATCATTGTCGTGTACATCCGCTCCGTTTTTCAGCCAATATTTCATTCCTTCCAAAGTTCCATCATTCCATTGCCCGGCGCAGTGAATGGTCATTTCATGTAGAAAACGGCAAATATTCCTTTTTTATGGAGAAATATTGACAGATTCAGTGAATCAAATCAGCAAATGGCTTCAGAGAATGAAATTTTGTTCCATGTCGTTTTTATTGATGCTGCTGCTTTTGAAGGACTCGTCTGTTGAGGCGCTTTTACATTTCTGTCATGCCGAGGGCTTGCACATCCGCAGCAGCATCCGTTGCTTCTTTCATCTGTCCGGTTTGCTTTGCAATAAAGCGCTCAATTTCCGCTTGGTACTCCTCCCACCAGCGCTCATAGGCTTCACAAGAAGTGATTTCGCTCCACAGCTGCTCCACCACCTCGGGTGCGCTTTTCGCCAGAAACTTGCTCTCGATGGCCGCCTTGCCCCGAAAGTATTGCTTGTGCAGCTTTGGCAAATTGGTCACATCCTCCACATTCTCGAGCGTGGGCTCCTCTCCCAGATTGTTTCTGATATCCGCAGTCACCTCCCGTCTCACGCACTCTGCAATCCATTTCATGTACACCTGGTACTGCTCGCGCATGGACTTGTAGCTCTGCACCACGCCCATCTCTTTTTGGAGCACCATCTCCGTCATCACCTCCATCGCCTCCCGGTTGGAGCGCATGAACGCAAAGTCGGACTCCCCCAACTTGCGGTTCAGGTTGCCCATGCCGTCATAGTCCAGAGGAAGGCGCGGCACGCTGAAGGCCCTGAGGTCGTATATGGACATCCAAAACGGGTTCATCACAAACAGGCGGCGCAGCGATTTCCGACCGCCAGACGGCTTGCTTTCCGTGACGTGCACGCCCACCTGGCCCACGCCCACGGAGTTGCGCACGCTTTCCATGCGCTCCTTGTTGTCAAAGTGGCGCAGCATGGGCCGCTTCAGTCCGGTTACCAAGTCATCGATTTCCACCAGGTGCAGCGCCGGCTTGTCGGGGCAGATGTGCCGCGTGCTCAAGTGGTACAGCCCGTACTTGAGATCCTCCTCCCGGCCCGCCAAGTCCTGCGGCTCCAGGCCGATGGCGCGCAAGTCCTTGTGCACCACAATGAACGTGTAGCACTGCTGCGGTTTCAGCATTTGCATGAGCATGGTGAACTTTTCTTCCTTGAGCACTTTGGCAATGGCGGCGCGGCGCGGGTGCGCGCTCACGTCCAACTGCGCAGCCTTCGGGCCCCACAGCCCCTGCCACTGCCATGGCGCCTCACTCAAGTGCATCTCAATGTTTTCGTGCACGTCGGGCGTGACACTGCTGATGATGGACAGCGTGTGATCGCCGTTGGTGGACACGATCCAGCGGTTGGTGTGCTTGCAAAACCACACGCCCATGAAAATGCCGTCCAGAAAGTCGTAACACTTTTGGAGCTGCGGCGCCCAGCTGAAGCGCCACCCCGCGTCCAGCCAGTCTTGGCGCTCCTTTTCGTATGCACACTCTTGGCGGTCGATGCCCCAGTACACGACCTCGCCGCTGGCTCGATCTTTGATCTGCCCAGTCAGCAAGTCCAGCTCGTACAAGTCGGTCCAGTTTGGGGCTGCTTTGTTCAATGATTCCATGTTGTTGTGCTGAAAAAATAAAAACAATGAATCTAGACAACAAAAAAATATTTGCGATTCTTTGGAACGCAATGGACAACATCAATTCAGCAGAGCCTGTCAGTATGGAAACCACAGCTCCAGTTTTGCCGTCTGTTGACGCGTCTGCGCCACCTGGAGATCCATCCCGCATGGACATCACGTTGCGGCCCATTGAAACAGTGGCGGAGGCAGAACCAGTGCAGGGGTTTCAGGCTACTGAAGAATGCCGGGGGTTGAGACAACAAATTGGCGTCCAGGGAGTCCATGCGTTCTTGACGGATCAGAATGGCAAGTGCTTTGCACCCGTGTTGCGTCGGTTGCTGACTAGTCTCCCAAAGATCGAAAGGGCGGATCAGCTCTTTGGGGATCAATCCGACGATTCGATGCGTCAGATTTCAGATTTTTTACTCCAACAAGTGGATCATGAAGCAGATTTTTTGAGTGAACGAAACCGAGTGGAGATCTTGCAAAGAATCCAAAAAAAGTGGGGCATGGACAAGAGCGATGTGGCAGGAGAGTCGTTGGACACACAGTTTACGCAATCGCTAAACGAACTGCAGACATACTTTCAGCAACAAAATGCAACCAATCGCAATGATCTGGCACGAAGTGCGGAGAACGTGGTCCAAAAGTTTGTGCTGGATGTCATGATGCACAAATTTTATGAGATCATGCTATCCAGCCCAGAGTTAAAGGAAGTGAACATTGCCAGTTTTTTCCGCTTTTTCGGCTTGCTCTTCAACCTGCAGTTTAATGTGAATCAAGAGGCAAAGGGAGAATTGGAGCGGTCGTTGGACGCTGGCAAGTTGTGCACAGCCAAGCGCAACATTACCATGCCGCCCCTCACCATCCCGCAAATCTTTTTGCCCATGTTTTTTCGACCCGAGTTTCCAAAAACCAAGATGCTGCTGTGGATGGGGCCCGGCACGGGAAAGACGTGCGCCGCCATCGCCGGCCTGGACCAGTTTATTGAGCAGGACTGGACCATTTTCTGGGTGCTGCCGCCCAAGAATGTGGAGAAAATGAAGCAGCAACTGAAGTCCGACATGTTCCGCCTGGGCTGCTTGCGCGTGTTTGTGGATGACATGCGACAAGTGGAAGAAGAAAGCACGAGCGGGCAACAAAATGTGGAGAATGAGGAAGAAATTCAGGCAGCTGCCGAGGAATTGCGTCCGCGAGACGTGTTTTTCAAGTCAGTCCCACCCACCGCTGACGAAGTGGATGTTGCCAAGGAAGTGATGCGCGCCATGTACGACGAATCCGTGGCGGAAGGCGATGTGCTCAGCCAAACCGCGGACTGGGATGCATTGAGCACCAACTTTTTCAAATACTATGGTCAAGAGTGGGTGAACTCCAACGTGTTGGCATCTATTTACGGAGAGGAAGCCTTTCATCTGCTGTCAGGGAAGGTGTCTCGCGTGCAAGGGCAAGTAAACCGAAAAAGGGTGTGCCGTCCCACATTTGATCTGACGGCTGAGCAAGAGGGTGGTTGCATTGACTTTGGTGATGTGGTGCTGATGACATGCCCTCAATTTGCGCGGCTCATGACGGGAGTTGAGGATACCTCCCGCATGACAAACGAAGAAAGAATGCAGGTGGCAATCTGGCGGCGGCTGCGGTCCAGTAAATTCCGCAACACACTGTTTGTGCTGGACGAGGCACACCACTGGTTTCACGAAGGCAGCATGGAGTCGGATTTACACGCGTCGGCCGCGTCCAGCGAGAAGCTGCGCGTGCGCACACTGCAGGCAATGGACCGGGTGTCTCGCACTTCGCGTGAATACTTTTTCGGCAAAAATGCGCTCGTGCTGAACCAGCCGTGCAAGTTCATGCTGCTCACTGCAACGCCCGTGGCGGATGACTCAATGGCAGGCTTTGGCACCATGCTCTCCTTTTTGCAGGAGCCGGACGCCAGCACCTCGGGGCAAGCCGTGGCCTTCACGCCCCGCACCATGAAGCTGCTGAAACGGCGCGTGTTTGATGCAGGTCGAAGTTTTGTGCCGGCGCAGGAGTTTGTGGAAGAACAAGAGCTGGCGCGCCTGTGCATGCTGCAAATTTGTTACGTGTCCGCCAACGACAGCCGCTGGTTTGGGGGGGCCATGCCCAAAAAGGAGTTGATTGAAGTGGTGGACGTGGATATGCCCCAGGTGCAACGCGCAGACGCGGCCAAGTGCATTCTTGATAAACAGAAAGCAAGTCGCATTCCGTGTCTCAAGGCGGTGGATACCGGCGCCAATCAGATCATTGACGCGAAAAGTGAAAAGCGGTTCACATTTTTGAATCCGGGGCTCACGGAGGCGCGCGCCGACACAAACAAGCTGTTCAACGACTGGCTGCAGCACTACGGCCTCAAGTTTAAAGCGGTGCTGGAAAAGGTGGTCAGCTTGACAAAAACAGACCCACAGAAAAAACACGTGATCTACGTGGAAGGAGACTTGAATGCGTTACTGCTGGCTGGGGCGATGCTGGCCCCCAAGCGCCCCGCGGACCTGGACGCCGAGTTTCCATATATCCCGCTCAAGCACCGCGTGGATCCCGAGTCTGGCTCATTTTTTTACTTGGACAAGCAGCGGTCCCAATTCACGAGGCCCTACTTTGGCTTGGTCGGCGTGGGCTTGCCAACTCTGCAAAAGTACGGCGCGGATCGGCTGCGCGAGCCCTGGGTGACGGCAAGCAGCAACGCGGTGGAAGCGGGCGCCAAGTTCACGCCCCGTATGTGGCAAAAGTATCAATCTGACGTGATCTCCATGTTCAATGATGAAGGCAATCGTTTCCACACGATCATCATCACCGACAAGATGCGGGAGGGCGTGAGTTTCTTCAAGGTGGGCTACGTGCACATGGTAACCGTGCCGCAAAGCGAGGCTGCATTCATCCAGGCGGTGGGCCGCGCAACGCGCCTGTGTGGAAACAAGGACATCGGCAACGCGGACGTGCGTGTGATCGTGTACCGCTCAAAACTGGACAAGCTACCCGGTGACAATCCCTACACCATCACGGACGAAATTCGGCTACAGAGTGAAGGTCGACGTCCACAAGCCGAGGGCTGGAAGCAGCAACTGGAGGACGGGGTGGCGAAAAGCACGTGTCTCAACATCATGAAATGGTACATCGAAGCGGCAAACCCAGACAATGCAGCCCAGCTGCAACAGGTGGCGGGTGAAGACGAGGCCCAGTTCCAGGACCAGGTGCAACAGGTGGCGGGTGAAGACGAGGCCCAGTTCCAGGACCAGGTGCAAAAGGCGGTGTATTGAGTGAGTGAGTGTGACGTCAGCTTCACTGAAAAAGTTGAATGTATAAATTTAATTCAATGCATGTTAAAGATAGATTATGAAGGTTTCCAAGATATTTTTTTGCGCACCATTTGTTCCCCCGCTTTCTCGTTTTTTACCTCACATCAACTATGATGCACTGGCGGCTGACGCCCGCGAAGCCTTTGATCAGGATGCGGTCATGGTTCCCGATGGGCAGCCCGTGCAAACACTTGTCATCAAATCGCAAATGGGCACTGGCAAATCCACCGCATTTTTAAACCACATTTCCCAACAACCGCCGGAGTGCCGATGCTTGGTGCTCGCCAATCGCCGATCGCTCCTTCGAAACCTGCACGGAAAAGCACCAACCATTGCATACTATGACAAGTGCAGCAGCATTGAGAAACTCCGCAGCGTGCCCAAACTATGTATAACGCTGGAGAGCCTGCACCGCTTGTGTGGGCACGACCTCAAACAACCGCTGCCCCACTACGACATCATTATCATAGACGAGCTGCCTGCCACGTTTATGCAGCTGCTGTCGTCCACTGTGCGAGACCGCCGCTTAACGGCCACAGTGTTTCAGCACTTGATAGCCAGCTGTAACGTACTCATTGCCTGCGCAAGTGACTGCACCGACCAAGATTTGGCCGTGCTGCAAATGATCCGCTCGCCCCCCATTCATCAAGTCATAAACTCCTTTGCACAGAATCGAGAAAGCATGTACATGTTTGGCGATAAGACCGATTTTATCCAAGCACTGAAAACTGCATTCAAGGAGAAGCAGCGCGTGTACGTTGCGTCGGACAGCAAGAGCTGGCTGGATCATGTGCGCTCTGCTATAATGAAGCCGTTGTGGCCAACCGCGCGTGTCCAAGTTTACTCGTCAGACACGTCAAAAGACGAGGGCGTGCAGACCGAATTGAACGCCCCAAACGAGCACTGGCCTGCCTACGACGTTATATTTGCCTCGCCCTCCATCACACACGGCGTGGACTTTACGGTGAAGCACTTTGCGCAACAGTTTTATTTGGTCACTGGCCGGTCCATCACGTGTCGGTCTATGATTCAAGCTATGCGAAGAGTGCGCGTCACGGAGCGGCATCGTGTGAATGTGTGCACGTATCAGATGACGACGAGCAAGGAGCTTCCCGTGTTTTCGGAAGCGATCAGCGTATACGGGCAAGACTGGGCGGCGTGGAAGATTGGGTATGACGGCGTGCTTGCACCGAATATGAGAGATTGGTTAACCGTGCTGGGCATCCATTGCTTGCGAGAACGAATGGAGCGCTGCCACTGCCGCTTGTACGTTCAGCTGGCGTGGCAGGCAACGGGCGCACAGGTGCGGCATATTCCCGAAGAAACTGAACCAGGCTTGTCATCCCAACCCATTCACATCCCGCCGCCAACCGAAAGTCAAGCACATGCTGTGGTTTCTCACTCTGCTCAACCAAGGTGTAGTGCACGGATGGAAAGTGAAGCGAGGCGCACACTTGCCAAGACAGCGCCGCCGCCAGGCAACGGCATCTACAAATTTTTTGTCCCGTTTCCAGCCAGTGTGGGGGGGAAGAGCGCGTCGGAATACCGCGGGAATGGCGCAAATATCAACGAGCTGCTGTTTTCATTTCTGTATCAAATGGGGTTCAGGCAAACGGAGCTCGGCTTTCAAGCCTGGTTTTCGGACAGCGCCTTGTGCAGCGCGGACCAGTTGGAGAAGCTGGGGCTGTGGATGTGGTTGAACGAAGTCGGCGATGTCGTAAAAGTGTTTCAGGGCATGAGGCAAGTGGCTGCTATTGCCGCGCTCAACTCGGCATTTCAGCACATGCGCCACATTTACGTTTTACACCGACGTGAGCGAAGCTATGTGAAGGGTCAACATGTCACCCTGTACCAATTGAAGGAAAAATAAAATAGAGTGTGTGTATAACAAACTCAAAAAAAGGCATGAACTTTCCCATTCATTCGCGCTGGACGCCTACCATAGAGTGCTGGCGTGCCACACCCCGACAAGTGCAAGCAAGTTACTGCACATTCAACACCAATCCGGCGTGGAGCTTTGGCTACAGTTACTATGATCACGTGTACGACCCCAACTGTGTGCTGGGCGATCAAAACCCAATGCTGCCGAAAAACCAGACTTTTATTGCGGTGCCGCCCATTCCACCTGCACCCAACACGCGCACCACCAACTGATGGATTTGGCACAAAAACAGAATAAAAATTTATTGTTTGCATGAAAAAATCATAGAAAGATGGAGGGGGCGGGAGGGGAATGCATGATTAGACAGGCACGGGTTCGAAAAAGTGGTCAATGTTTTCGGAATTGGGAGGGTCTGAGGGCTTGCAAGGATGGCAGGTGGGATTGTGTGGGCGTTGGGGCACAAAATTGGCTTTGGTCACACTCTTTTCCAGCACGTGCAAGAGAACCGAATTGTCGTGGTGATTGACTTGCTCCCCATCCGGATTTTGCACCGTGATGGTGACAAAGTCCTTGTCAATGAGTGATTTTTCAGGAGAGGGAGGCGCCGACGTGGCCTGCGGTTCCGGCAAGTTGAACAAGAAGCGGAATGCATTGCGCAGTTTTATGGCGTTGCGTTCGTAGTGGCTCAAGTCGTTGGCGGGAGCGTGGGATCGAATGCTCACCAGCCTCTTGCGCACCAAGTGGTAGTCGGAGTTGTGCTGCTTATCCACGATCATGTCATAGGTGCCAAACTCGCCACGGTTGGTTTTGCAGCACATTTGCCACACATGATAGTCAAAGAACATGATCACATGCTTGGCGCTTCTTGTTGAAGAGAAATCAAACGCCACGGGTGGATTTTTCCACAGCACCAAGCATGCGCCTTTTTCGCTGTTGAAACGGCCCTGCGCAATTTGCACCGCCATCTTTTCATTTGCCATCGGGCTGCCGACTGGACATTTTGCGCATCCAATCTTAAACACCCACTCATTCGCCACGCTGGAGTGCACGGGCTCCATGACCGAGTACACAAGCGTGATGATTTGCCTCTTGGTTTTCACAGTCAGCGTGCGCGGAAACATGCTCTCCAGATCCATGAATGCTCTTTGTTTGTCGGGATTGGTGCTCATTGTTGAAGAATGTAAGGAAGATGAAGGTTGTGCAGAGGTTGGTTGCAATGAACTTATCAAAAATGGATCCGCCATTTTTATTCCGATCAAGTGTTGCAAATAACAAGTTGTCAATTATGACGAGTTTTTGTGCAGGAGCGGCTCGACCATTTCCTGCCACTCGCGCTGGCTCATATCCCAGTCGGTGCGCACGGGCGGCTTTTCGGTTGCGCCCTGCAGGGCTTGGTACGCAGATTGCGACAACTGCTTCCCGTGCATGCTGTATTCCATGAAGGCGGCGTAGGTCATGGGCACCCACTCGCGCACCAGCTCCAACATTTTCGATGCGTACGCTCGAATCTCGTACTGCGCATGATCGTCGGCGCGCACCTTGAGAAAGTGTAGCAAGTTGTGCAGGTCGATCTTCCAATAAAACTGGGTGTAGATGTTGACCGGCAGCACCATGCGCGCAATCTCACGCGCCACGCCGCGCTGTAGCATGGCTTCATACGCACTGTACGCCTGCTTGGACGTGTGCAGGAAGTGGGTTTGCACAAAGCTGGCCAGGTCGGCAGGCGCAGCTTCCTCACTTCGCCCCTGGTTGTTGGACGTGGCTTGCTGCGCGATGTGCGCTGCGTCGGGAATGTAAAACTGGTCTTCCAAGATGGAGTAGCGCGCCGAGTACTCGTTCACATTGGCGGTGCGGTGGCGCAACCACTGCCGCGCTACAAATAGTGGCATCTTTAAGTGCAGCTGCAGCTCGCATTGTTCAAACGGACTGGTGTGGCCGTGCCGCATCAGGTACTTGATGAGTGCGGCATTTTGACGCACGGGTTTTGTGCCAACGCCGTACGAAACGCGCGCCGCGTCCACAATGCGGTTATCATCGCCCATCCAGTCCACCACGCGGATAAAGCCATGGTCCAGCACCTCAATCTCCTTTCTTTCCATGCCTTCTGACTGGCTGATGTTTTGCGTGGCAAGAAACGAAAACTTGCGTTTCGCAAAGCTCGAAAAATTGGGTGCAGCGTGACAAAATGTCAAAGAACCAAGAGTTTTTCACAGTGTACTGCACGCGCGAAAGCGGAGAGACGAGGCGAGTGCAGGAGTGGACGTACGCCAACGCAGTGGAACACGCGTGCAAGCTGGTGGATCGGGAGGCAAAGCAAAATGCGGACGGCGCACGAAAAGCCGTGAAAATTGAGATTGAGCAAAACTTTGTGGAAAGCCAGCGCAAGCCGCGGCCCAAGTTTGGGGAAAGCGTGCCACTGGACAGCAGCAAATCCACGTGCAAGCTGTTTCGACTGAGGCGTAAACTGCGGAAATCGGACGGTCAGGCTGTGGAGCAACCAGAGGAAAAGCCCGTGGCGCGAGTGAGGCGCGTGAAGGCAGCAGCTCCGATTCCTCCCGCATAAAATTAATAAAAATGCATAAGCATAAACATGCGCAAGCTGCAATCGTTTACGGTGCCCCAACCCAATCCAGTTTGTGTCAGATGTGCCAAAATGTTTTGCATCTTTGGCAGGAAAGCAAAGAAAAGGGGGTTGGCTAACAACACTCTATTTTATTCACAGAAAGAGTCCCTCCCCTTTGTACAGAAAGCAAGTTAAGTCATATGCTTTTTAACGTCGATGTGTCTTCCTGGGTTTCTTTCGAAATTGACCTCCAACATCAACTCGCGTGCCCTTGCCAGGACCCTTTTTTATGGTGTAAGAATAGGGGCTGACTCGAATTTGTCCCATTGTTCAGTTGATGTTTTCTCTGACACAAGGGGAAATTTTTTATTTTCAGAATATTTTTCACAAGCAAACCCAAATCTCACACATTGGGATAGTTGAGCCACAGGTTGGCTTCCACATACGGCTGGTGGTGCTGCGCTTCGTAGGGATCGCGGTACAGGAACGCGTGGTGCGAGGAAGACACGTTGGCCACGCGATCGCGCGCATACTTTTTGGCAATGCCGTCGTCAATGTAAAACTCGCGCTCCCGCCGGATGCGCCGCACCTTGTCCAGGTTAAACCCGTTGTAGTCAAGGAACTGTGCCGGGTACACGGTGCGCGTGACGTGCGCTTGCCGCTTGGTGAAGCCGTCCTCAAGAATAGGGTCAGCGCGCTGTGGCGGGTCACGGTGGCCGGTGCCAAACCCAATGCGCGTGTTGCCGTCCACGTTGCTGCCATCCTCGCCAGGCACGCCGCCGTAGTTTGGGTTATGGAAGCTGTTGCGCCGGAAGGCGTTGAAATTGGCTGCCGACGACGCCGCCTGTGGGTTGCTTGTCCAGTTGTACTCGTCTGCCAAGTACTTGTTGTACGCGTCGTTGAGATCAAAGTTTTGGGCGCCCTGCGTGAACGTGCCCAAGCCGCCACGATGCCCGACAAAGGGTTCGTTGCGCCGGTTGTCTGCGTCTGCGACCAAGGCTTCCTTGTTCACGTACAGCCCGCGCAAGCTGTTGGCAATCTTATCATGCCCGCTTGTCCCGGGTGGGCCCCACCGTGTGGGGCCGACGTAAAAAGGGCTGACGTCGTGGAAAACAGAGTTGTTGGTTGGGAGCGTGTTTTGCATTACGAGCGAGAGCTGCGCCATGTTGGGGTTCTCTTTTACAATGGGGCGTGTATTTTATTTTAATTTTTCAGGCGGTGGACTGGAGCTTGGCCTCCAAAAATGTTTGCACCAGGTCAAAGCGCTTGGTCAGGCAGCTGCACATGGCCGCCACGTCGTGGGAATCATAGAAAAACAGGGGGCGATGGTCGGGGTCACCCACTTGTTTTTGAAACTTTTCCACCAGGCACTCGTACATCGCTGCCAAGCCGCGCTGCAAAAGTTTGTTTGGGTGCAGCAGGGCCTGCATGTAGGTCAATGCCGTGTGGTCTGGACTGAGCTCCGGCGCGTCTGTTTGCAGCTTGTGCACCGCCTGCTTCAATGTCTGCACGTTGTCCAGCAGAAATTGGAGGGTTTCTGTGCGCTGCTCCACAAATTTCATGCCTTGCTTGTAGTACAACCCCTCCAACGTTCGCTGCACCTGCTCTTTGTTTCCGTCGCACACTTCCATTAACATGGGCAGCAGCAGCAGTTGAACAATCGGCTGCTTGCGCGAGTTTGATTTAATGCGCCGCGCCTTTTCCATTGTGTGCTTAAACAGCGCGTCCATCTTTTGTTGAAAGGGCTTGGAGCACGAGGTGAGCGGCACGCTCTGAAAAGCCGCGAACGCGTCTTCCATGCGCCTGCTGACCTTTCTTTCCGGGTTAAAGTGGGCCACCAGCGCAAACATCTCAAACATTTCCTGCACGGTGTGCTGCAGTAAGCCCTGCGGCCGCCAATCCATCATGAATGAGCACTGGCAGCAGTTGCACGACACGATAATTCCCACGTTCTCATCCATTGCAAGTGAAGCCATCTTTTTTTTGTTGCAATAAATTTCTCAAGTCTTTGCAAACGCACATTTTTTCGATTTGCCTGTGAAAAATGTGGGAAGGGGAACAGCCAAAAATAACGTATTTTTGATTGTTTATTGTGCGGGGCTCGCCTTTCTGCGTATGATGGATGAGTGGTACGACATCCTTCCTCATGTACGAAACAAACAACTTGTGTGGTATTGTCAATGCAGTCAACTCTTCCATGCAAATGCCGCACGATACATCCAGTTTGCTAAAGGCAAAAAGAAAGGATTGGTGGAAGTGGCAAAAGAAGGAGACCTGAAGGGAGTGAAATACTTGGTGGAGCGGTGCGGAGCGGATGTGCACGCAAAAAATGAAGAAGCACTGCGATGTGCAAGCAAAAAGGGTCACTTGGAAGTGGTACGCTGCCTTGTGGAAAGAGGAGGAGCGGATGTGCGCAGAAATTACAACGCTCTGGCATGGGCAGGCTTCAACGGGCATCTGGAAGTGGTCAAGTATTTGGTGGAAACTGGAAAAGCGGATGTGCACGCATGTGATGATTGGGCACTGCCAGCGGCAATCATTAATGGTCATCTGGATGTTGCGCGCTACTTGGTGGAGTGTGGAGCGAATGTGCATGCAGAGTCCGACGATGCACTGCGATGGGCAAGCGGCTATGGGTACCTGGAAGTGGTCAAGTACCTTGTCCTTGAATGCGGAGCGGATGTGCACGCAAGGGGGGAAGAAGCACTGCGAGTGGCAAGTTTTGATGGACACCTGGATGTTGTTCAATTTTTGGTGGAGTGTGGAGCGAATGTGCACGCATGTGACGACGAAGCATTGCGATGGGCAAGCGGCTATGGGTACCTGGAAGTGGTCAAGTACCTTGTCCTTGAATGCGGAGCGGATGTGCACGCAAGGGGGGAAGAAGCACTGCGAGTGGCAAGTTTTGATGGACACCTGGATGTTGTTCAATTTTTGGTGGAGTGTGGAGCGAATGTGCACGCAGAGGATGACTATGCACTGCGCGCGGCAAGCACGAATGGTCATCTCGAAGTGGTCGAATATTTAACAAATGAAGACAACATTTTTTGAAATTTGATTTTTTTGAGTGAAAAAAAAGATGCGAGTTGGATTCGAACCAACGTCTCCCCGAAAGGAGATTGACTGCAGCTTGCCAACGCCGTAACCACTTGGCTATCGCACCCTGAACTAGAACACTTGGAAGGATATGACGCAATCTTCTGTTTTGTCCATACATAAAAGTCCTGCGAGTTTGATTTGAACCAACACCTTCCACGAACAGCGGGATAGGGTCCCACCAACGGTTCAACGAACACTGACTTGGCTTTCGCAGGTGTTGTCTTTTTTTTTGCGTTGTTTCAGATTTTGTTTCCAAACAGAAAATCGAAAAAGTGGTGCGAGTTGGATTCGAACCAACGCCCTCCTCACGGAGGATTACCGCGCAGACCCTCGGCACTCCGTCGGCGGTTTCGTGCCAGTTTTCCTTTCGGAAGGAGAGGACCTGCATCTTCTTCGATAACGCCGTAACCACTTGGCTATCGCACCATTTCACGTGAGCAAATGTAACGTGTCTTTTTATTGCAAAGAAAAGGGGGAAAGAATAAAACAAGGTCATAAATTAGTCATCATCTTCGTCACAGTCATCCAGGCGCACCGCCGCAAAGTTGTCGGTGCCGTTGGCTTCGCTCATCTCTGCCGGGTCGATGGCGTGGTTGAACACGAGCTGGAGGATGGGGATGTTGGTTTCGTCTTTGTTGGGACCCAGCGTGGCGGAGGGCTCGCTGTCGGAGTACAGGCTGGCGTTGATGTCGTTGGTCAGCACCACCTTGAACATGATGAACTGCTTGTTTTTGATGTACATCTCAACGATGGGGTTCAGCGAGCACATCTTGATGATCGACTTGATGTACAGGCGCTGAAAACACACGTGGCTCGTGTTTTCATTGTTGACGAGGTCGTGCAACATGTGCTGCATCACCTCCTTGCGCTCCACAATCTTGTCCACCACGTTCTGGCGCTTCCATTCCTGCATCTTGCAGCGCTGCACCGGCTGCCCGGCAGCTTCGTACGCGTCCTGGATCTGGCACATGGCTTCCTCTTCCTCGGTGCACTGCGCACTAAGCGCCATGAGCGGGTCGTCGTCTGCTGGCTCACCCCCCTCCACCACAATGCGCTTGCGTTTTCGATTCTTTTCCAATTTTACGCCGCCGCTTTCGCACGCCCGGGGATGGTTTTCAATCACCACGCTGCCCTCCATCTGGTCGTCGCAGGAATCAATTTTGAACTGCACCAGGTCGTGGTTCATGTACACCTTCACGTAGCTGGGGTTGTGCTTCAAAAACTCTTGCATGATGGACTTGAGCTTGCTGGAGCCGATGCGGATGTGGAAGGAGCTTTCGTGCTGCAGGCTGCGTTCAATGTCAAAGTCGATGTCCACGTTGGGCAGCCGGTACGCGTGGAACAGGCCCGCGGCCTCGTCATCGCGGTTCAGGTACCAGTTGGCGTTGTCATTTTTGAACATCATGAACGACAGCATCTGGTCGTGCGTGCAAAAGTGCAGCAGCTTCTGGAGGCGCGTGAGGTACACGCCAATGGAGTACATGGCGTCCACCGGCTGCAAGTGATAGGAGCTGAAGAAGTTGGCGGGGATGACCAGGTTCACGCCCGCGGTGCTCATGTTGCTCTCACGAAATGCGATCTCCATGCCGTCCTTGGTGAAATGAATGGGCACGCACGGGCGCTGGATTTCCACAATGGTGTCCACCACGTTGTTGAACATGACGCCGTCCTTGAGGAAGGCTTTCAGGCAGTTGGCATCTTGTCCACTCATGCTGCCTGCTTTTTGGCTTGGGTGCTTAAATTTGTGATGAGCGTAAACACACACAACCAGAAAAAATATATATGGGCTTACTGGTAAAAATGACAAACTTTTCTCCCCTGGGCTATCATTACACGCGCCTGCCGGGGGATGCCGTGCCGCAGCCCGGTGTGCCAATGTACGCCGGACCCGCGCCGTCGTACAACTTTGACAATGAGATGATGAGCGCCAAGTACCTGCCCAACGTGGAGCAAGACAAAAAGGTGTACTTTCGGGGCACCCCCGACATGTACCTGCGCAACCCGGTGGCGGACATGCGCTACTGGAACCAGCCGGGCAACATCACGGATCGGTCACCATGCGATGCCATGTCCCCACGCACGCGCTCCATGTTTATGGCCGCGCTCGCCATTCTCGTCCTGTTCATCATTGTGATGATTGCGTCAAAGTAACAAAACTGTTTTTATTTGGGCTCATTGTTCAAGGAAAATCTTTTCCAGTTTCAGCGAATCAAATTTGGGTCAGGGCGTCGTGCCACGTTGCTTTTCAAACAGCGCATGCCCTCCACAACAAAGCGCCCTTGCCTTTCAAATATTTCACCACCTCAGTGTGTCGGTACATGTTTGCCAATCGCAGTGGCCAGTCATCCCATACGTGCACATTCGCTCCCTCAAGGACAAGGTACTTGACCACTTCGAGATAACCGAACTTGCTTGCCCATCGCAGTGCACATTCAGTCCGTGCGTGTACATCCGCTCCGTTTTCAACGAGATATTTCACCACTTTAAGGTGACCAAAATAGCTTGCCAGTTTCAGTGCATTTTCATTCCTTGCGTGCACATCCGCTTTTCCTGTTTCAACCAAATAGCGCACAACGTCCAGATGTCCATTCTCGCTTGCCCGTCGCAGTGCGCTGTCATTCCATGCGTGCACATCCGCTCCGCACCACTCCACCAAATATCGGACCGCTTGCAGGTCTCCATTCCTTGCACAGTTCGATAATCCCAACTTTTTCCACTTTGCACGTTGAATGTATCGTTGTGCAATAGCGGAGCAAAGTGCGCTGCACTGGCCCCACCACACAAGCTGTTTGTTTTGGAGGCAAGGTAGGATGTCGTGCCACTCATCCATTGCACCCAAAATAAAATGATGCGAATGAAGTGATGAAAAAATGTGTTGTTTTTTATTGCATTCTCAAAAATTTGACGACTTTTTTGTGGCGATTTCTAATTGCCCATTGCAGTGCAGCGTCACTCCTTGAGTGCACATCTGCTCCGCACTTCACCAAGTATTGCACCACTTCGAGGTGACCACGTCCGCTTGCCTGTCGCAGTGCCCAGTTGCGCACATTCGCTCCACACTCTTCCACCAAGTAGCGCACGATCTTCAGGTGACCATACCAACTTGCCCATCGCAATGCTTGTTCATTCCTTGCGTGCACATCCGCTTCTCCTTTTTCAACCAAGTAGCGCACGATGTCAATGTGCCCTTCTCGGCTTGCCCATCCCAATGCAGATTCACAATTTGCGTGCACATTCGCTCCTCCTCCTTCCACAAGGTAGCGAACCACTTTCAAATGACCATTCATGCTTGCCAATTGCAGTGCGGAATCATCGTCTGCGTGCACATCCGCTCCACATTCCTCCACAATGTACTTGACCACTTCCAACTGACCATTCATGCTTGCCAATCGCAATGCTTCGTCATCATTTGCGTGCACATCCGCTCCATCTTCTACCCAAAAGCGCACACCATCTAAATCTCCTTTTTCTGCCAAGAGAAAGAGCCCATCTTTTCTCCACTTTCGTTTTGTCAACTCTCGTTGAGCAAGTGCAAAGCAAATAGAGTTGCACTGTATCCAACGAAAGAGGTCGGCATTTGATAGAAACTCAATGATCAGACACCATTCATCAAATCCAATGGGGCAGTCTTCCATCCCAATTTTTGAAAAATGTCAACTCTTATTGCAATTTGAATCAGTGAATCAGGTCAGTGCAAAAATCGTGAAATTTATTGAACGGGTTACATCAATCTGGCACTGGTGGGTCCGCTTCGCGTATCACCCAATTTTGCATGACATAACGACAAAAGAAGCATAAACAAGTGATGACAATGATGCTGGGCAGCAGACAAATAAAAATTATGTTTCGAGGTGTCAAGCCATCGGATAGGAGATCAATCATGCCGTAAAGAAACAGGAAGATAAGAGCGATGACCAAAAGGGAAACAACAAAGGCCAACCCAATGGGCACAGTCTGAATAAGACATGCCAAAGTGGATTTGCCACAAGATGTCAAATCGCTTCGAACGCGGGCAGTGTCGATGCGCAGTTTCATTCCATCTCCGTTTGAACCGCCAGCCCTTCCTTCTTCTTCCAATTGCTCGTACGCCATGTGTCCGGAAGCAAATTGTGGATTGGAAATATATTGAAAAAAATGTTCGATTCGCTGAATTCAATATAATCAGCAAAGCATACGGGTGGAATGAGGAGCCACGTTCTGCATAACCAGCGTGGTGTACAACATCTCGAGGGGATGGTTGAATGCCAGCTTGATTGCGCCTTGTCCCGCTCTGTAAATCACTTCGCCCTCAACGTTGGGCTGGAAGGTGGGCCCCAGGTACGGCAGGGTTTTGAGGTGTTGCAAAATCCCGATGGCCATGGACGGCTGCACACCAAACTTTTGATTTTTTTCAAACAGAATGAAGCCATCCGCATAAAAGCGAAACAGCATGGCCGATTTTCGCAGCACCAAAACCGGTTGCCCGCTTGCGTTCATTTCCTTTGCAATGTAGCCCTCGCGCGTGATGTACACGCCATGGCACGCAAGCTCCTTTTCCTGCGCCGCCGCAAACTCCTTTGCCATTTCCTGGCCCAGTTGTTCGGGCGTCATGCCGGCACACTGCTCCCGGTTCACCAATTGGTGATACGCGAGTTCATCGGAGCCGGGGTTGCTCATCTTGTTTATGCTCCTGCTTGGTTTAATTTTCCTCTTCTGCCCAAACGAATCCGAGGCCGCTGCCCAACAAAAATAAATTTTCATTGCATAAAGGCACCTTCTTGCAGCACCATGGGACAAACACAGTCCGTGGACAGGTATGCTCCTCCATCTCCGCCCTCTGACACATTTGGCATGCCGTTCACCTTTATTGTCATCGCCGTGAGCGTGTTGCTTATTTTGCTGTATTTCAACTTTTCCATCCTGCTGCGCTGGTTCCGTGGCGCCAACATTGACCTGGAGCAAATCAAGTGGCTGGATCGGCCGCTCAAGGGCTACGGCTCCGACACGCCCAAAAAAGCGTTTGCAAAGCTAAAGTCGGCTACGGCACTCGGGGCTCCCAGCGAGGTGACGGAAATGCAAGTGGTGTGGGACGGCGAGGAGCTTCAGCAAGCAAACAAGCGAATGGGCAGCTGCTGGGATCGCATCGTACTCAAAAATGAGATGATTCCGCACGACGAACCCAAGCCGCATGTTGATTTCCTGCATGTCTTTTTGCATTTACCCAACGTCGGTCAAGACCAGATGCAGGCCATTAAAAGCATTTCCGCGAGCGTGAATTACGACATGGACACTGGCATGCTCAGTGTGCGGTGTGGAACTTTACAGGCCAACGCAGCCACGGCTTGGCTGGTTACGCAAGTGCTGAGCGGTCGCAAAACGCCAGAGGAGGCAAAGAAGCAGTACGGCCGCACCATTTCATCTGCGCTCAGTGATGATGATGCGTACAAGCGCTTGCTGAAACAAGTGTGTGCGTATAAGAATTCGGAGCTCTGATGCCCCCTTTTACTTTTGCTTTTTCAATCGCGTCCACAATGCCTTTCCTTCAGCCGCCAGTTTGGGGCGGTGTTGCTGCGCCGCTCGCTTGTACGCTGCCAGGGCGCCCTTTTCGGACACGCGGCACTTTCCTCGGCGATCAAACACACACACTGGATAAGCGGGGTTGGGCTTGTGGTATGGGTCCAGAAAGCACTTGGGCCCGCATGTTTTCAACATCTCCTTTCGCTGACGCATGCTGGGCTTGCTTTTTGTCCACGACTTGCGCAGGTGGATTGTTTTTGTTTTGGAACGAGCCGATTTTTTTGTGGGGCGTGGCATTGATTGAAAAGAAAATATTAAATAATTTTCAATTGCAAAGGACAATTGGTTTGCTTGCACATTGATTGGCGAGATGGAAAGTGGCACAACACCAAAAGGAATTCTGAAGCGCAGCTCATCAGAAGCCGAAAGAGAGTGCGCGGCGCGCGCATGCACGAAGAAACGGGTGCGCTTCCACAGCACTGTTTCACTGATTGGGCATCGGCATCCGCTGCGCAGTCGGTCGGGCATCAATGTGCGTCACATGCTGGCATGTGGCAACTCGGCGCCCCACATTTTTCCCCCACCCAATCCATTGCAGGTGCATTACATTTTGGTGAAGCAACAAAAATGAAACAATGTTTGACTTTTATAAAGACGCACAGCATGGGCATCGTTTTAGAAAAAGAGGCGTATCCGACGCATGAGGAAAACAAGGATACGCAACCAACAACACCTGCGCCGGCGCCGGCGGTGTTAATCCAGCGCGTGGTGCGATTGGAGGCGCACGTGCAACAGCTTGTCAAGGAACAAGCATACGCCATGGGTGAGATGAAACAAAAAATCGAAAAGTTGCTGGCAGTGTACGAAGAGTTTGCGCACATGTTGAACGGCATAAAAGCCAATCAAGACGAGTTGAACCGGCAACTTCAAGTGCACGCACGTGAGAGCTCAGAATTATCTGCACGATTCGACGGGCAGAGGCAAGCCGTTGCCACGCTCGCGCAGGATGTGGGCAACGCGGTGCAACAATTTCAGCTCAATTTCGTTGCGTGAATCGATTTATTTTTTCAAAATTCCGAGTCAGCCCAGGGCTTGCCCTTTGGTTGCGGGTTCGCCGCGGCCTGCCCCAACAAGCTAAACATATTGTTCATCTTGTTGGGTCGCTCTCGTTTCGCAGCGAGCTGACGCCTGCCCGGGTGGGCGTACGGGTGCGCGCCGCCTTTGTGGAACCTCTTCTCGCGGAAGTTATTTTTTGTTCGGTAGCGAATGTCTTCGCCAAACTGCGCCAGCAGCCATTGATTAAAATTTAGCAGCACATCGGTGCGCAGCTGCTCCACGTCTTCCCCGCTTTCCTCGTTCTTGGCGCTGTGAAAAAGCAGGTCCGCCAGCTTGTTTTGGTTCACCAAGTGTTGGTCAATGTTGTCAGGTCGCAGTGCTTGGAATATGGAGGCGGCGATACTTTTCTGCTCATTTTCAAACGGGTCGGGGCTGTTCAACGTGCCGTCTTTGTCCAAAAATTTCTCCAGGTCGGTCTTGTAGTCAACCGGCAAGAAGACGTCCACGACGGGCACGATTGGGTTGCCGTTTTCAACCACTTCGTTCACGAGGTACACGCGGTAATCCAAAACCACGATGCGGTTTGTGAGCACACGCGTGATGAGACTTTGGATCATCTCCGGATTGGTGCTGGAAGCAGGCAGCGCGGACTTGCGAATGTTGGTCATGTGCACCGTCGTCCTGCACAAACCGCCAGAAGCGAACACAATCACGTCCAAGCACGTCCAGTTGATGACCTCCAGCACGATGCCGAGCGCGAGGAAACCGCGGCGGGGTTCATCGGGATGCGCGCCCACATCCAGGTTTGCGATTGTGGCAATCAAGTCACGCGGCGAGCGGGCACCACTGATGCAATCACCCAACCACAACTGGCCGTGGCGCGGCGCAAAGGAATGCAACTGCTGCCCTTCCTTTTGATCATGTTTGCTTGGGTCCATCATGCCTGAAAAAAATCAACAGTGGGAAGGAACACAATGAACCGGCCCATCTCTTTTTTGTCAATGAAACGAACAATTCAGTGAAAGCAAAAAGTGCAACCATTTTATTGCGAATGTAGATTGCCAAGCGCGCTTGCATCAGTAATGGCATAGCAAGAACGAAGGGTCACGGTGTGGACAGTGCCAAGCGCGCTCACATCGCGCACACGAGAGCAATCAACAATCTTCAGCGTGTGGACAGAACCAAGCGCGCTCACGTTTTTGATGCCAGAGCAAGAACGAAGTGTCAGGGTGTGGACAGAGCTAAGTGCGCTCACATCGGTAATGCCATTACAATACCAAAGCTTCAATGTGTGGACAGAACCAAGCGCGCTCACATCAGTGATGCCATTACAATACCAAAGCTTCAATGTGTGGACAGAACCAAGCGCGCTCACATTTTTGATGCCAGAGCAAGAACGAAGGGTCAGGGTGTGGACAGTGCCAAGCGCGCTCACATCGGTAATGCCATTACAATACCAAAGCTTCAATGTGTGGACAGAACCAAGCGCGCTCACATCGCGCACACGAGAGCAATCAACAATCTTCAGCGTGTGGACAGAACCAAGCGCGCTCACATCGCGCACACGAGAGCAATAAACAATCTTCAGCGTGTGGACAGAACCAAGCGCGCTCACATCGCGCACACGAGAGCAATCAACAATCTTCAGCATGTGGACAGAACCAAG
>Ga0214472_10001322_pt1 | contig 28112 bp, 19 predicted proteins | sample RVTome_6_FD_207662 | JGI IMG/M metagenome (GOLD analysis project Ga0214472, IMG submission 207662) | Soil microbial communities from uranium-contaminated site in the Upper Colorado River Basin, Wyoming, United States - RVT140D175 | ecosystem: Environmental > Terrestrial > Soil > Contaminated >...
CCCAAGTCCGATCCTATCTGTGGGCCACCCAACGCCGACCGGGAATCGTCAAGAACTACTTCAAACAGAAAGACGTCGCCTATGCCGCAGCATAGAACTGTTCAATACTTACCGCTCCCGGTAGTAATAGGGATCGGGGGGGCGAAGGAAACGCCGAAACGCCGAAATGCCGAAACGCCGAGAGGTAATAGGGATCGAGGGGGCGAGGGAAACGCCGAAACGCCGAAATGCCGAAACGCCGAGAGGTAATAGGGATCGAGGGGTCGAGGGAAACGCCGAAACGCCGAAATGCCGAAACGCCGAGAGGTAATAGGGATCGGGGGGGCGAGGGATCGGGGGGGCGAGGGAGTGAGGGGGTGAGGTGCGAATGACGAATTACGAATGACGAACTACGAAAGAACGCAGCGGGCGATGCGCGGGCATTGCGGGGGGCCCGGCCGCGCGTCGAGAAGCTCGCTTGTTGCCTCGTTGCGCGGGTACGTGGACGACCTCGGTAATCGCTCCGGCAGGTCTGGCGACCTGGGCCGCCCGGGGGCCCCGCTAGGGATCCAGCTTGTTTGGGTCGGGGCGGTGGGTTGTGGGGGGCTGGCGGGCGGCGCAGCTTACGATCCGAGCGTAGTCGCGGCCCATGATGAGGTTGTCGTTGCGCCAGATTCGGGCCGCGGCGGCTACGCACTCGACGAAGCGGCCGTGGCTTACGGTCCGGCCGTCGCAGTCGGCCACAACTTGGTTCATCGTCCGGCCGTCCTCGGTCCGCTGGTCCGGCACGGCGGTGTCGCAGTCGTCGATCACGACCGAGCGGCACCAGTCGCAAATCGGGCCGTTTTCGCCTTCCTCACAGGACTCGGTTGCGTCGAGGTGGGTGCAGCCGAGGCCATCCGCATCGTCGCAGGGGCGTTGGCCGTCGACGCAGGTGCCGTCAGCGCATACCTCAGAGCCGTTACAGAACGAGCCGTCGTCGCAATCATCATGAGACGCGCACGACGCGCGGATTGCCACGCTGCGATTCGAACCCGCGGCAATCGCGAGGAAACGTGCGTTGGGCGTAGGAATGTTCGTCTGACCGTAGCTGTTGTCTCCCCACGCCACGATCGAGCCGTCGGCCTTGAGGCCGACGCTGTGGTACTCACCGGCGGCGATACCTGCGAAGCCCGTATTGGGCTCGGGGACGCTCGTTTGACCGCAGCAGTTGTATCCCCAGGCGACAATTGACCCGTCGGCCTTCAGCCCCAGGCTGTGGTCGGTTCCCGCGGCGATGGCGACGAAGCCCGTGTTCGGTTCCGCGACGGTGCATTGCCCACGAAACGGGGGCCGACGACATCCCCACCCGACGATCGAGCCGTCAGTCTTGAGCCCCAGGCTGTGCCATCGCCCTGCGGCGACGGCCACGAAGTCTGTGTTCAGTGCGGGCACGTTGCTTTGCCCGTAAGCGTTGGACCCCCAGGCCACGATGGAGTCGTCCGATTTCAGCCCGAGGCCGTGGAAGTCGCCCGCGGCGATGGCCACGAAGCCCGTATTCGGGGTAGGAGGGTCGGTCTGGCCGGACAAGTTGGAGCCCCAGGCTACGATCGACCCGTCGGACTTGAGACCCAGGCTGTGCGAACCGCCCGCAGCCACCGCCACGAAGCTAGAATTGGGCGCCGGGACATTGGTTAAGTCCGACCGGCCCCAGGCTGCGATAGAGCTGTCGGCCTTGAGTCCAACGCTGTGCAGGTTCCCCGCGGCAATGTCGACGAAATGAGCGTTCGGTGCCGGCACCTGCGTTTGACCGAACTCGTTGTTACCCCATGCGACGACCGATCCGTCCAGTTTGATCGCGAGGTTGTGGGAGCCGCCCGCAGCAACCGCCGCGAATTGATCTGAACGGTCCGGTCCCACGACCTGTCCGCCCCACGCGACGATCGAGCCGCCGGGACGGTGGCCGCCGGCATGCACTTCGATCGATACTGCCACTACAGCGAGGATCGGCAGCGTATTAATCAAGAACCAGCGTCGTGATGACTTGAGCATTGAGTGCCTCCTAAATGAGCTTACGCGGGACGCGATTCGGTCGCGCAGGATCGACGCCGACGGTAGGTCTCGACGACTGTAACCTAAGCTGCTGGTCGGATGGAAGCCGAAAGTCGAAATTGGTAAGCACGAATCGCAGAAGGGCGTCGTTCCGGGCGGTGAGGAAGGGTGGTGGGGGACGGGCGTGCGAGCGGTTCTGTGACAGGATTCGACAAGGCGGGGTGGGGGTGGGCGTCGATGGGGGGGGGCGATGTCGCGTATACTCTTTGTGTGGTCCTAGGGCGTTTCTTGCGGGTGGCTGGGCAGGAACCGGCGGCATGGTGGCCCCAGTGGGCGGGCCCGTCGCTGGCGCTCGGGGCTCTGAAAAGGTCGTCGCTGGCGCTTGGGGGACGGAAACGGGCGTCGCGGGCGGGGCTGGCAACGACGATGGTGAGGACCCCTTGCTTACGCGCGGGCCTCTGATAGGCCCGCTCGCTGGCGCTCGGGGCTCGGAAGCGGTTGGGGCAGGCCCGTCGCTGGCGCTCGGGGCTCTGAAAAGGCCGTCGCTGGCGCTTGGGGCTTTGAAGGGTCCGCGTTTTCACCGCCGAGACGGCGGTGCCACACCGGTGGTGCTGCATGGGCGGGGCCACACCGGTGGTGCTGCACGGGCGGGGCCACAGAGGTGGTGCTGCACGGGCGGGGCTGGCAACGGCGGTGGTGAGGACCCCTTGCTTACGCGCGGGGCTCGGATAGGCCCGGCGCTTACGCTCGGGGTACGGAAAGGCGCGCTTGCTGGCGCTCGGGGTACGGAAAGGCGCGCTTGCTGGCGCTCAGGGCTCGGAAGCGGTTGGGGCAGGCCCGTCGCTGGCGCTCGGGGCTCGGATAGGCTTGGCGACGGCAGTGGTGAGGACCCCTTGCTGACGCGCGGGGCTCTGACAGGACCCCTTGGTAACGCGCGGGGTTCTGGAGGACCCCTTGCTTACGCGCGGAGCTCGGATCGCGGTTTGCCGTGCAGGTTGGGTGGCGTTAAAGATGACAATGGCACCATGAAGAACTTCTTTATCCTGGCATTGGTGATCGGCGTGGTGGTCCTGGGGTACGTGGCCGCGTCGAGCAAGCTGCGCATGTCGATGGCGAGCTTCGAGGGGAAGACGGTGGCCATCAAGCGTGGTGACCTGACCCTGCCGATCAACGCCACGGGCGAGATCAAGCCGGCCCGGCGGGTCGAGATCAAGTCCGAGGCCAGCGGCGAGGTGATCGAGATCGCCCGGCAGGCCGGGGAGCGGGTGGAGGCGGGGGACCTCATCATCCGGCTTCAGCCCGACGACGAGCAGCGGAACGTGGACCGGGCCCGGCAGGACTTAGAGATCGCCGAGGCCAAGCTGGAGGAATCCAAGCTGCGGCTGCAACAGGCCAAGACAGCGGACCTCCAGACGGCTGAGGCCCGGGTCGCGGAGCTTGCCGAGCAGCTCCGGCTCGCCATCTACCGGAAGGACAAGCTCGCGGCGCTTCCCGAGCATCAGCGGAACGACGAGGAGATGCTCCAGCGCTCCACCGGGTACGAAAGCGCCAAGGCTCAGCTTGCGGCGGGGAAGGCGAACCTGGAGGTGGCCCGGATCGCCGTCCCGCGACTCGAACAGGCCGTGATCCAGGCGGAGGCGTCGAAGACGACGGCCGAGACGATCCTCGGCGACGCCCAGAAGCGCCTCTCGAAGACGGACATCGTGGCCCCGATCCCGGGGGTGGTCGCCGATATCAAGGCCCAGATCGGTGACGTAATCCAGGGCGGGAAGACGACGCTGACCGGTGGGACGGTTCTGGCGATCCTGCTCGATATGGACAAGCTGGTGGTGCGGGCGGAGGTGGACGAGGCGGACATCGGTCGGGTGCTGAGGATCGCCCCGAGCTGGGCCCAGCCGGGCCGGGACCCCAGCATCCGCCCGCCGGACGACTGGAAGGGCGCTGTGGAGGCCGATGAGCACCCGCCGGTGATCACGGTGGAATCGTTCCGCAACGAGGAGTTCCTCGGGGTAATCGAGCGGGTCTATCCGGAGCCGGTCGTCATCAACAACGTGGTCACGTATCCTACGGACGTGGTGATTGCGGGTGAGAACCGGTCGAAGCTGCTTCCGCGGATGCGGGCGGACGTGCGGTTCACGTCGGAGCACGTGGAGGGCGCGCTGCTCTGCCCGAACGAGGCAATCCGCGTCGGTGAGGGCGGGGATTACGGGGTCTTCAAGAAGGTGGAGGCGGCGACACCGGACGAGTCGCCGACGAAGTTCGTGGCCTGCAAGTTCGGGCTGAGTGACGGCAACCAGTCGGAGGTGCTTTCGGGCCTGTCGGAAGGCGACGAGGTTTACGTGAAACTGCCGATCGAACGAGAGAAGGACCGCGGATAGCCGGCCCGAACCACCATGAATCTGCCGCCAGCCAGACCTCTCGAATGATCCGAGCCGCCCAACTTCGCAAGGACTACGTCATGGGCGACTCGGTCGTGCATGCCCTTGCGGGCGTGGATCTGTCGATCGAGGCGGGGGAGTTCGTGAGCATCATCGGGGCCTCGGGAAGCGGCAAGAGCACGCTGATGCACATCCTCGGCTGCCTCGACAAGCCGACGGGGGGGACGCTCGAGTTTCAGGGCCACGTGATCAGCGGAATGAGGGAGAAGCGTCTCGCCGAGCTGCGCAACCGGCACATCGGCTTCGTGTTTCAGACGTTCAACCTGATCAACCGGACGTCGGCTCTCGACAACGTCATCGTGCCGCTGGTCTACACGCGGCGGTCGTTCGCCAAGGAACAGGCGCGGCGGGCGCTGGAGAAGGTGGGGCTGGTCCATCGGGCGAAGCACAAGCCCGGGGAGATGTCGGGAGGCGAGTGCCAGCGGGTGGCGATCGCCCGGGCCATCGTCAACAGCCCCTCCCTGCTGCTGGCCGACGAGCCGACGGGGAACCTGGATTCGCGGACCGGGGAGCAGATCATGGAGGTCTTCCACGATCTGCATCAGGAGGGCATGACGATCGTGCTGGTGACGCACGAGATGGACATCGCGGTGCAGGCGGACCGGATGATCCACATGCGCGACGGGCGCATCATCGAGGACACGGCGGTCGACCAGCATCGTCGCGACGAAATCCTCGCCGGAATGCACGAGGGGTTCAAGAAGGTGTTCGAGCAGAAGACGGCGGGCCGGCGGCCGGCGCGGCCCGCCAAGCCGATGAACGCCGGCGACGCGGAGCGCAAGCTGCGGCTGGCCAATGGTGAGTAACGAGGGCATGGACCCGTTGAACGTTCAGGGCGTCGAGAGCGATTCGTGATGTTCCACCTGCGTATACTGCTGACGGCGCTGCGCGGGCTGCGGCAGAACCTGCTTCGCTCGATGCTGGCGACGCTGGGGGTGATCATCGGCGTCGGCGCCGTGGTGTCCGCCGTATCCATCCTCGAGGGGGCGCAGAAGGACATCCTGGAGCGCTTCGAGTCGCTCGGGGCGGACCAGGTGCTGATCTTCAACGGGACGAGCGGGCGCGGGGGGCACCGCCGGACGCTTTCCAATTCACTCGAGCCGGACGACGCCGTGCAAATCGAGAGCGAGAACGCGGAGCTCGTCGCCGCGACCTCACCTCAGTTCCGCGGCGTCGGACAGGTCAAGTACTTCGAGAAGAACGCCTATGCGAACGTCCTCGGAACCACCGAGACGTACGCCAAGGTCAACAGTTACCACGTGACGCACGGGCGGTTCCTGACGCGTGAGGACGTCCGCGGGCAGAGCATGGTCTGTGCCCTCGGCTATGGCGTCGCCATCGAGTTGTTCGGGGCCATGCCGGCGATCGGCAAAACGGTGAAGATCAACGGCAAGAGCTTCATCGTCGTGGGGGTCATGGAGGAGACCGGCGCACTGGGCTTCACGAACGTGGACGAGCAGGTCATCATCCCTCTGACCACGGCCATGTACCGGATGTTCGGCCAGCGCTACCTCACCATGCTGGTCGTACAGTGCAAGGACGCCGAGAACCTCGTGCCCTGTATCGACGGAGTCAAGCGCAGCCTCCGCGCCGCCCACCGCATCAAGCCCGGCGAGGAGGATGACTTCACCGTCTACACCCAGGAACAGATCAAGCAGCAGTTCGGGGATACCGCAAAGATCTTCGCCATCGTGCTCTACAGCATTGCCGGGATTTCGATCATCGTCGGGGCCATAGGCATCATGAACATCATGCTCGTATCGGTGACCGAGCGCACGCGGGAGATCGGCGTCCGCATCGCCGTCGGCGCCCGGCGCTTCGACATCCTCAAGCAGTTTCTGGCGGAGGCCAGCACCATCAGCCTGCTCGGCGGCGGGTTGGGGCTGCTGTGCGGATGGGCCATCGCCAACTTCATGCGGACGTACACCGGCGGCCTCGTGGAGGCCTACACGCCCATGAGCATCGTCTACCTGGCCATCACGATCGCCATCCTGGTGGGCGTGGCGAGCGGCATTTACCCGGCCATCCGGGCCGCCCGGCTCGACCCGGTTCAGGCCCTGCGTTACGAATAGGCACGTCGAATCACCGGTTTCCGGACTCTGCCTGCGGGTTTTCGGTCCTCGACGCTCCGCAACAGGGCGAGTCATTCTTGCAATCGAGGCTTGCAACGTGGTATAAGTGACACATCGGGATCATTTCCGAGATCCTTTTTGCGTCAGTTTGTAAGCACGTTTGCGTCAGATGTTCGGGCGAGCCGCTCAGTCCACGCCGGGCCCGTGGTTCAGGTGCGCTCTATGCGCCGCCGTCGGGGGGTGCGCGCTCGTCGCGGCGTACTTTGCCGCACGACCGTACTTGAGCGGTCCACCGGCGGACGGGGCTGGGTTCGAGGCGTGGTACCACGCTCAGCGGGACGACTCGCGCACTGCCCTCGTCGCGGCGGGGCTGGCGGTGTTGATGCTCCTGGCGGGTCGCGCGGAACGGACGGTTGGGCGACTGCGGTCGTTCTTCGGCGCGACGTGCGGCGCCGTCAACCTTGCGATCTTGCGGATCGTGGTGTTCTGGCTTCTGTTCGGCGTCGTGTCACCGGACGGTCTGGTTTGGTTTGCGCGACTGCCGGAGATTCTGCGCATTCCGCCGTACGGACTCGCGTGGCTCGACAATCCCGTTCTATTCGATCCCGGCGTCGTGGGTTGGACCGCGGTTGCGTTGCGGATCGTGGCGATTGCGGCGTGTCTGGGCGTCTGTACCCGATTCAGCACGATCACAACCACCGTCCTGTCGTTGTACCTGCTCGCCCTTCCGCATTTCGACGGAAAGGTCGATCACGGTTCGCACCACTTGGTGTGGTTCGCCTTGCTGCTTGCGGCGTCGCCGTGCGGCGATGCGTTGTCGGTGGATGCGGTCATCCGGGCCCTCTTCAGCGCGGACGCGGGCCGGCGCGAGCTGAGGCCCTCGGCGGCCTATGGGCTGCCGCTGCGGCTATCGTGGCTCCTTCTGGGCATCCTCTATTTTTTCCCGGGGTTCTGGAAGGTGTGGAGTTGCGGCTCGTACTGGGCGCTGAGCGACAACGTCAAGTACCTGATGTATGACAAATGGGTGGAAGTCGGCGGGTGGGCGCCGCCGTTGCGGCTTGACCGGTACCCCGTGCTCTACCGGGGCGGCGCCCTGGCAACGCTGGCGTTCGAGCTCGGGTTCATCGTGCTGATCTTCTTCCCGTTCGGCCGGCGCCTGGCGTTCGGCTCCGGTCTGCTCTTTCACTGGTCCACGGCGGCCTTCATGCGTATACGCTTCACCGTGCTGCAATGGTGTTACGTTGTGCTCATCGACTGGGAGGGGCTGTTCCATCGGCTCGGCCGATGGACGTTCAACCAACGGCTGACGGTCTCGTACGATTGCGCGCGGCTCGGCCGCTGGGTCGCTCTTGTTCGTGTCTTCGATCTGCTCGGCCGCGTGGACTACGAGCCGGTGAGTCCGGCGCGACAGAAGTCGCGCGGGCGCAGCCGTTTTGCGGCGGATGTTGCACCGCCCCCGGCCGTTCTGAGCGTGTGCCCCGGCGGCGGCGACCCGATCCGGGGCCATCGCGCCGCCGTCCGCGCGTGGCTTCTTCGTGTTCCGCTGCTGTGGTGGCTGATGCCCCTGACGGCGGTTGCGCCGGTGGGTCTCTTCGAGGCCGATGGGTCGCGGCATGGCGGGGCTTCCCGGCGAGTGCGGACCGCGCGGAAGGCCCGGCCGGGACCGTTGCTGCCGCGATGGGCGCCGGCGGCGCTGATCGGCGGCGTGCTCATCGTCGGTAATGTCCATTTCGGGATCCGGAAGGAGCTGGAGGTGTGGCCGGTGTCGTGCTACCCGACGTTCGACTTCGTGATGAGGAGCCCGCACAAGGCCCGGGTAGAGTTCGAGTTCGTCGGGACTGACGGCGTCGCGGTCGCGCCGGACTATCGTGTCCTCGGCCCGGCCGGCTCAGCGGGCATGCAACGGCTGCAATCAGGCGTACTGGCGATTCGGGATCCCGCGGTGCGTGACCGATACCTGCGGGCGTTCGCGGACGTGCTCGAGCGTGCGCTTCCGCCGGACGCGGCGGTGGCCGAGATGCGGGCGTATCGGGTGGTCGATACCACCATTCCCGAACTGCATGGTCGCCATCCGCGGCGCGCCCATGTGGCGACGGTGGGCCTGGCCGATTTCCTCGCGAAACCGGTGATGTCGCTGGCGGATGGGACGACGACCGGCGCGGCGGAGGTCCTCCCGGGTGACTGACCGGCCCCCGGGCGGTCCTGTCGCGCAACTTCGATTTGCGCGAAGGTGCCCGCCACCGCATTCCGTGGGTCAGTGAGAGTCGTCTTTCTCGTCGTCGGTCTTGCCGGCGTCGGAGGCCGCCGGGCGCTGCTTGGCCGCCTTGCGGCCATCGCGATCCCGTACGGTACGCACCTGCGGCTTGGAGTCCGACGCGCGGCCGGCCGAGGCGGGCCGTTCCTTTTGGGCGGTGGTGAGCAGGGCCATGAGCCGCTCTTCCATCTGGCCGAAGAGCTCGTACACGGGGCTCAGAAGTTCCTTGCGCTCCGCCTCGAGTTCCGTCATCTTGGCCCGATCCCGCCCTTCGAGCGCGGCGCGCATGTCCTCGGCGAGCTTGGCCAGTTCCTGCTTCTTCGCGTTACGGAAGTCGTTGGCCTTGGATTTGAACTCGTCCAGGATGGATCGCGCGGTGACGATCTGGGCCTCGTCGAGGGCATAGTCCTTGATGAACTCCTCGACGTAGGTGTCGAAGATCGTGCGCGGGTCGAACACCTCGACCTCCGGCGGGGGAAGCTGCCCATCGTCCGGCTTTTTCGGTTGTGGCGGGCCGAGTTCCGGGGACGGCGGCGGGGGGAAGAACGAGCCGTCCGGCGGCGCGCCCATCGCCCATTTTTCGAAGTTGTCGTCGATCTGGTTGAACGTCTTTTCCATCTCAGCGAGGTCGTAGTCGTGCAGCCGCTTTTGTTCGGCATTGAGGAGCGTGCGCCATTCGTCGTTTCCCTGGATGATCGCGCGGTGGGCCAGCTCGGCGAGCGGCCGGGCCGCCTTGCCGATGCGCCGCACGTCCTCGATGTTCTCCGGAGGACGCAGGCCCGAGGCCAGCAGTTCACGGATCAGCGGCCACACGTCGTCCTCGTGCTCGGCGAGGAACTCGTGGACGCCCCGCTTCATGATCTCCGCCGTTTTGGCGGACTGTACGTCATTCAGGCTGTAGCGCCGCGAGATGTTCTTGACCGCCTGATCCATGATCTTCTCGATCGTGACCGAATCGAGCGGCTTGGCGTCGTTGCTCTTTTCGGCGGCGGCCTGCTTCTTGGCCGGGTGGGGCTGATCCGCGGGCTTGTCCCGGCCCGCCGCCGACTCCTGAGCCCGCGCGGAACCGACGAGCAGGCCCGAGAGTGCCGTGAGAAGAAACGCGAGAGTCCGGATTTGTCGATTCATCGGGTTATGCCTGTGCTGTTGGTCTTTCACTGTGACGGTCCCTGGGCGGGGACGTACCCCGCACCTGCCCTGTGTCGGACGCGCCATTTCCGATGCACATTATAACAATGGGCGAATGTCCCGGATGCAAGCCCGGGACGTCCGCGGTTTCGCGTTTCGGTCGCCCGCTCCGCGTGGGTCCTGTGAAGAATCGGCGTGCAAAGCTAGGAAGTTCGACCCAGGAGCCGCAGAATCCGCCGAAATGCCCGCGAAACCCGCATTCGCCAGATTCGCCGGCGGAGCTCATAAACGGCACCGGCGTCGCAGGAAAGGCGTGAGGCACGGTCAAGCATCTTCCGCCCCTCGGACCATCGGCCGAGACTCAGCAAGGCGACGGCTGCGTTGTACGTGGCTGGGGCGTCGTCGGCGCTGCTTTTCAGGATCGCCAGGCAGTGCTTGAGGGCCGAGTCGTAACGCCCCCGCCGCAGGTCGCAGAGCGATAACTTCTGGTGGGCCAGGGGGTTGGCGGCGTCTCCGGCCAGAACCCGTCGATACCAGAGTGACGCGTTCTGGATATGCCCCTCGGCAAAAAGGCAGTCCCCAAACAGTACCGTGGCGTTGGTGTCCAACGGACGATGTTCCAGGACCACCTCCAGGTGGCCCCGGGCCTCCGACCAGCGGCTGAGCTGCGACAGGGCGCGTGCCCAGTTCAATCGCAACTCCGGCCGCTGGGGGCCGTCGTCGTTTGCGGCGTTGGCCGCCTCGAAGCAGCGGACCGCCTCCTCAGGTTGACCCATGGTAAGCCGGAGCTTGCCGAGGGCGGTGTGGGCGTCCACATGGTCGGGCTCGAGCTCGATTATCTGGCGCAGCTTCGCGGCGGCCTCGTTCAGTTGGCCGGCCTCGAGCGCCACGCCGGCAAGCTGGAAAAGAAGGTCCGTATCCCCCGGCTCGGTACGCAGCTCGCGGAGCAGGTATTCGCGGGCGCGTTCCATGTCGCCCCGCGATCGGTAGGCCTGCGCGATCCGTTCGTTGACGCCGGGGTAGTCGGGTTCGAGCTTGAGCACGCGATGCCAGCAGAACAGCGAACGGTTGGCCTGGCCGCGGGCGGCCAGCGAGATGCCGATGTGGAAGAAGCAGTCCGGGCAGGCGTCGTCGAGTTGCTGGGCGAGGTAGAACATTTGTTCGGCGCGGTCGTGCTGCCCCAGCTCGGTGTAGATCTGGATGCGGTAGCAATAGGCCGGTTCGAGGTCGGGGTGCTCGCGTGAGAGGTCGTCAAACACCTCGAGGGCCTCGGCGAACCGGCCCAGCCGCACGAGCACCGACCCCAGGGCGAGGCCGATATCGCTATCGCCGGTCTCGAGGCTGAGGGCCCGTTCGTAGGCTTCGGCCGCGTCGGGGAGGCGATCGAGCTCTTCGAGCAGGACGCCGCGCTGGGCGAGCCATGCGGGGTTATTGGGATTGATGGCCAGTGCGGCATCGAGCTCTGCGAGCGCCTCCTTGAAACGGCGCGACTCGCAAAGCTGCTGGGCCCGCTCGGCCCGCTGCTCGGCCTCGTACCAGTCGTTCATGTCCCTACCCGCCCCCGGCGGCCCCGCAGGCACACATATGCCGCCACGGCCAATTCTACGCACCTTATCGGCCAATGGCAACGGCCAATCGAGCGTGCGAAGGCCGGAGGGCGGCTCGAAGGAACGGGCGGCGTAGTCAGAGCCCCCAGCGCCAGCGCGGGGTCTGCCCCGAATGTCGTTCGGGTACGAATCGCCGCGCTGCGCGCTCATCCGAGCCCCAAGCGCCAGCGCGGGGTCAGCCGGGGATTCCTTGTTGGCGCCCGACGGAAGGTTGCATGGGGTACGTCGATGGCGGTCGCGGTGCGCGCGGTGTGTCTCTCCAGCCGGCCGGGAGTCCCGTCGCGGGCGCTGCCGGCTCTGAAACTCACGGGCAGGCCCGTCGCTCGCGCTCAGGGCTCTGACAGTCGCGGGGGGACCCGTCGCTTACGCTCAGGGCTCTGACAGCGGCCGCTGGGTCCGTCGCTCGAGTTGTAATTCACGATCTTCACCTTTCGTGCGAGAAAGGAGATTGTTGACAGGCGAGGCGTTGTGGCGTAGTCTGGATCGGGCATGTCCGGAGACGGGGCGGGGTGGAAGGACCAACCAAAGGAGAGGTGCGATGGTCCGGCCGGTGTCAACTCTGAGCCTGGTGTTCTTGTCGTGCCTTGTTTTCCTGCTGCCCAGCCGGGCGCGTGCTTCGGGGCCCTGCCAGCTCGACAAGCTGACGCCGGAAAGCACCGGCGGCTGCTTCGGCGCCAGCGTCGCCATCAATGACCGATGGGCGTTCGTGGGTGATTCGTGCGACGATTCGGTGGCCGATTCCAGCGGGTCGGTGACAGTGTTCCGCCGGGAGGACTTCACCTGGGTTCGCCAGTCGCCCAAGCTGGTCGGCTCCGGCCTCGGGTTCCACGATGTTTTCGGGGCCTCGATGGCCCTCGACGGCGACGCACTGGTCGTCGGCGCGCCGCAGGTCGATCCCCTGGACAGCTTGGAAGGCAAGGCGTTCGTCTTCGGGCGACAGGGCGCAACCTGGGTCCAAGAGCGGATTCTGCTGCCTGCCGTCTCGGCCGATTGGGACTGGTTCGGCTTCGACGTGGCGGTCAGCGGGAACGTGATCGCCGTGGGGGCGCCGAGCTACGACGACATCGTTACCCCGACGGCGTACGTGTTCCGATGGAACGGCACGCAATGGGCCGAGGAGGCGGCCTTGACGGCGCCGGGACCGCGTTCTTTCGGGGCGACGGTCGCACTCGACGGTAGCCGTCTGGTTGTGGGATCGTACTGGGACGGGCAACGGTACAGATTGCGTGTGTATGTGTACACCAGCGGAGCATGGAACCTCGAGGGCGAACTGTTCACCGCTGATCCCTTCGGAGAGGATACGCTGGGCTCTGACGTTTCAATGAGCGGTGATTGGATCGTTGTTGGCGCGCGGGGCAGCGATGAAGGTGGGACGAACGCCGGGGCCGTGTACGCTTTTCATCGCGAACCGGGCGGGTGGATTGAGTCCGCCAAATTGACTGCCTCGGATGCGGCCTTCGGCGACCGGTTCGGCAGCGCCGTTGCGTTGGAAGGAGATACGCTGACCGTCGGTGCGCCGGATGCACCTGCCGCATACCACTTTCGGCTAAGCGGTGGGATTTGGGCCCAGGCGGCCAGATTCTTCCCAACGGACGGGAATCCCCAGTATAGTTTCGGAGACGAGTTGGCACTAGCTCGTCCCTACCTGCTAGCTGCTGGAGGCATAGGAGCCTATACATTTTTCGCGCCGGTTTGCATCCCGGCGGCCTCGTTGTGGGGGCTGAGCGTGCTCGCCCTGGGGTTGCTCGCAGCGGCAGCGCTGCTTCTGCGGCGGCGCTGCATCCTGCGCGCGTCATGCGTGCTGGTTCTCTTTCTGCCTTGGGCGGCGTCGGGGCAGACCGAGGAACTCGCCTACCACCCGGAGCACCTGATCGTCCGGTTCAAGCGGGAGGTCGACCAGAGCGCGCGGGATGCGGTCCACGCGGCCCTGGGCGCGCAGCGTTTGCGAGCGTACCGTCACTTCGAGGACCTCGTGGTCATTCGCGTGGACCCGAGCCGACTCGATGAGGCTTTGACTGACTACAGGGGACGAGCCGAGGTGGCTCGGGTGGAGCGCGATTACCTGCGTTACTTCGCCACGGCGCCGGAATGCCCCTCTGACGATTTTGACGCGGAACAGCTTTGGGGCATCGATCGGATTCGGGGGCCCGAGGCCTGGTGCCATGGGACCGGAAGCTCCGACATTCGCGTGGCCGTGATCGATGGTGGCGTGTGGTATCCGCACGCCGATCTTGCCGACAACATCTGGACGAACGCCGGCGAGTCGGGACTTGACGCTTCGGGCAACCCTAGGGAGAGCAACGGGATCGATGACGATCAAAACGGCTATGTTGACGATGTCCACGGCTACGACTTTTTTGAAGACGACCGCCACCCCCTCGATCCGGGTACTTTCGTCTTTTTGTCTCAACACGGGAAGCGACTCATGGCTGCCGACGGACAGCGCTGACCTGGACTGGGACGGCAACATCGGAGAGACGCTTCCGCGCGATCTTGCCGATGTTCCCCGTGTCCGAGAGTCTGAAGTGGACATGGGAGCGGTCGAGTGGGTCGAATGCACCGCGCACGACGATTGCGACTCGGGAGAAGTCTGCTGCAGCTACGTTTGTCGAAGCTGGGAGTGTTGCAACGACGCGGATTGCGATCCTTCCACGCCGATCTGCCTGGCCGCCAATCATACGTGTGTCGAGTGCGTGGACGATACCGACTGCACCGATCCGGATCGGCCCTACTGCGGGAACGACGTGCACCCGAACACTTGCATCGAGTGCCTTGACAACACTGATTGCCCAGGGCCGGGATGCTATTGCCTCGAGTTGCCCGGCGAGTGCTACTGCTGCCTGCGCCCGCCGTGCCCAATGGGGTCACCGGGTGGGCCGTAGGGCCCGGCGTGGCTTCATGAGTGCGGGTAGCGTGATCGTAACGGGCCCGGGGGCAATCCTCGGGCCCGTGCACGATTGCGCGGCCGGGCATGACGACCGCCGAAATGCCGCCACGTCATGGTCCGGACTACGGCCCGGCCGCTGCGCCGGATGCGTTCGGCCGTCATCCGCTGTTCTGCTCACTCCGCGGCCGACCGATGGCCGCCGCCTACGTGCGGGTCCTGCTCAAGCGTCTGGCCCGCCGGGCCTGCATCGACAAGCGCGTCCACGCCCACGGCCTCCGCCGCACCCACGCCGCCCAGTTCCGCACCGAAGGCGTAGACATCGCGATCATCTCCAAACAACTCGGCCACACCAGCATCACCACCACCGCCCGCTACCTCGACCACCTCGCCCCCCGGGCCGTCATCGAAGCGATGCGCCGCCGGGTTGCTCACGGCTGCGCCTCGCCGAACTCCTGAGATCTGCTCGGCACGGCTAGGACTAACGTCGGGTTTGGGGCCAGACGTCCACCCTGCGCTCCTGTCGCACCGGATCCATAGCCGTTTTTCATTCGCCGTTGTCGCCGTTTCGCGGGTCCGCAGACTTCGTGCCAAGCGCCGCTACGGGTGGCAAAGCCAGCAGCCGCGCCCGCCACTGGGCGGCTTTCTCGGCGCAGCCGCTGGCCGGTCCTGCGGCATTCCAGGTTTCGTAGAGGGCCACTAGGTCGGAGATGATGGACCGAGTGCGTGCGTGATCCGGGGCGCTGGCGCTCGTCAGGCGCTGGTGATCCGCGAGCAGGCGCCATTCGGCTTCGGCGTAAAGGCCCATTCTGATCAGGCATCGATTTCGAAGTGGATACCAACCCGGATAGAAGAGGCCTCCCCAGTCATGCGAGGTGATGGGGGCGCCGGCCGCGAGACCGTCGCGCAATGCTTCGACGGCCGTCGCTTGCGCTTCAGCCGTCCGCCCTTGCGCGTCCAGTGCGTCCGCCAGCGCCAGCCGCACCGACATGTGGCTGCCGGGGCTCGGCGACGCCACGGCGCCGAGCGAATCGAGGGTCTCTCGGGCCAACCGCTCGGCCTCCCGCGCGTCTCCGCAGTTCAGAAGCGCGTACACAAGATTGCTGGCGCCATACACCCTCACGGCATCGGGGACCCCGGCCTGCCGTGCCTCCCGCGCGACGACCTCTCGCCCCAGGGCGAGCGACTCCTCACATTCTCCCGTCCGGCTTAGAGCGATGACGAGAGTCAAGACGGCGCAGTCCGTCTGAAAGTGGTTCGGACCATCGACGGCGCGGCGAAGTTGGACTTCCTCCCTGGCCAATTCTGCCGCGTCCGGCCAGCGCTCTTGCATCGCGCGCACGTGTTGCAGACTAGCAAGGGCAAACGCCCGATACTCCGAACGACCTCCCCCGATCGCGCCCGCCTGATCGACCGCCTGTCGCGCGACTGCTTCCGCCTCCTCCAGTTTGCCATGAAACAGCAGGACCACGGCGTGCTGAGTAAGAGCCTCGACATGCAAGGGATCGTCCTCACCCAACGCGCGCCGAAGGGCGGCAAGCGAGCGGCGTGATAGCTGTTCACTGTCCTCAACACGCTCACTCAACCGCATCGACCAGTTTAGCGCCATCAGACCGTACAGCGACTGATGGTGGTCCTCGCCGAGCGCGCGTACCGACTGCTTGGCGACCTCCTCCAAGACGTGGACTGCGTCGGCCCACGCGTCACGCGCGAGAAGGGATAAGCCGATGTTGCGCCATAGGGCCAAGGCGGCCGGGTGATCGTCGCCCAAGGCAGCTCGCGCCTGCTCATACGAGTCGCGGAAGACTCGTTCGGCCTCCTCCTCCAAACCCAGGCCAACGAGCGCCCGTCCGATCTTGTATTGCAGATCAGCGGCGAGGTCGGGGCGATCCCCGAAGGCGTCGGGAACGAGGCGCGCGGCCTCGCGCACCAAATCGGAGAGGCGAACCTCCCCCGGTGCAACTCCGAACGTCAACGCCTTGGGGTGCCAGCGATCCATCTTGAGCAGCAACCCGGAATAGAAATCGCTGATTCGCTTGGCGCTTTCGTACTGGTCGGTCGCACGACTTTCGGCGCTGCGCGTCTTGCCCAGCAGGGTCACTGAGACCATCAAGGCGCCGATCAGCAGGAGTACGAAGGCGACCGCGGCGGTCACCGGCCCGCGGTGACGCTTGACCGACTTGCGCAGCACGTACCACGCACTGTCGCGTTTGGCCTCGATCGCGTCGCCTTTGAGGTAGCGCTGAATGTCGCGGCCGAGCTCGTTTGCGGACTGGTACCGACGATCCTTCTCTTTTTGCAGACACTTGAGCACGATGGTCTCAAGCTCGTCGCCGACCCGGCGGTCCACGCTTCGCGGGGCCTTCGGCTCGGCGTGGCGGATGTTCTCCAGGACTTCCGTGAGGGCGCCGTGCGTGGGATAGGGGAACCGCCCGGTGAGCATCTGGTATAGAATCACGCCCAGGGAATACACGTCGGTGCGCGTGTCGATGCGGTCCGGATCGCCCGCAGCCTGCTCCGGGCTCATGTAGGCAAGGGTGCCCAGCAAGTGACCCGCGGTGGTGTGCATGGTCGCGGTCTGGACATCGCTGGCCAAAGCCCGGGCCACGCCGAAGTCGATGACCTTGGGCTGCCCGTCTGCGCCCACCAGGATGTTCTCCGGCTTGAGGTCGCGGTGGATGACGCCGTTCTGATGGGCATGGTGTACGGCGTCGCAGACTTCGGCGAAGAGATCGAGTTTCCGGTGGAGCGGTGTTTTTTCCGAACGAACGTACTCCGTAAGCGTCCGCGGATCGGCGATGTACTCCATGACGAAGTACGGCGCTCCGCCCGGGACTTCGGCGTACACGTCGGCGTCGAAAATCTGGGCGATGGCCGGATGACGCAATCGTGCTAGGAGATGGCACTCGTATTCGAAACGCCGCACCGCGGAGGGCGACGGCAGCCCCTGCCGCATCATCTTGAGGGCCACGACCCGGCGCGGGCGGAGTTGTTCCGCCTCGTACACGGTGCCCATGCCCCCGGTACCGATCACCCGCCGGAGCGTATACCGCCCAAGGCGCGCCCCCACGAAGCGCTGACTCGAGTCCATGCGCCCTCGCGGGCCCGGTCCTTCTCCGGTCGCCGCCGCCAGGAAGGTCGTTCCCTCGGCGTCGGCGTCGAGGAGCGATTGGACCTCGTCGCGCAGCGACGCATCGCCGGCGCAGGCCGCGTCCAGGTATGCGCCCCGGCGCGGTCCGTCCAGCCCGCGGGCCGCGAGAAAGACCTCGCCCACCCGGTTGTGCCGCTCCCGGCTCATGTTCCTCGGTCCCGGGCCACTTCGCGTCGAAGCCAGGCGCGGGCGATCAGCCAGTCCGACTTGACCGTGGTGGGGCCTACGCCCAGGGCCACGGCGGTTTCGTCGATGGTCAGCCCGCCGAACACACGCATCTCCACAATCTGCGCCTGCCGTTCGTTGAGCACGGCAAGCCGTCCGAGCGTCTCATCCAGGACAAGAACATCGACGGTTTGAGATTCCACGCTGGCCAGGGCGTCGTCCAGGGTGACCCGCCGCCACGCCTCGCCGCCACGCTTTTGCGCCCGTCGGCTACGGGCGTAGTCAAGGAGCAACTGCCGCATGGCCCTGGCCGCCACGGCGTGAAAGTGGGCACGGTTTTCCCATTGCTGGTCCGTCGCCGCCACCAGCCGCAGATAGGCATCGTGGGCCAAGGCGGTCGGTTGCATCGTGTCACCGGGGCGGAATTGCCGAAAGAAGCTGTCGGCCAAGGCCCGCAGCTCTTCGTAGACCAACGGAAAAAGCTCCCCGGCCGCCGAGTCGTCCCCGGCGTTCAACCGCGCCAAGATTTCCGTGACCTGCCCCACCGTCCGTCGCAGCCAACGCGCAAGGACCGTACAAGGAAGGAACCCAGTTTATCATCGCCCCCACGCACCTGCAAGTGGCGTCCAGCGGGGCTGGAACGGCGCGTCGGAGAACCGGGATGGCCGCGCAGCGCTCCCAACCGGAACCCGCCCGGACAGGCGGTCGACACCGCCGTCCCTTCCCAATGCGTTCCCGTCAGCGTCCTCCGAGGCCAACGAAGACTCGCGGTTTTTCCGACCAGTTTTCGTGTTTTTCGCGTGCTTACTGATAGGGGAGGGCCGGACTCCCGAGCTTCAGCGATGGCCACGGCGCGAGTTCGCGCCACGATCGACGGAGAACGAACATGCAGGTCCCTACGACAAGAATCGTTCTGATGGGTGGAGCGTTTGGTGGTTTGATCGCCACTGCCATGACAGTTGCGGCGCTCGGCTTGACCCGGGCTCAGGGTGGTCCGGATTTCGAGCTGACGCGCAGTGTGATTGCCGGTGGCATGAACGGAAGTGTCACCGGTGGCAACTTCAATCTGTCCGGCGTCGTCGGACAACCGGCGGCCACGGTCCTGGCCGGCGGGAGCCTTACGCTCACGGGCGGCTTTGTTTTGCCCGCCATGCTCGGGGACGCCACGGGCGACGGATTCGTGGGCCCGGAGGACGTGGCGCGGATCCCGCCCTGTCTATCCGGACCGACCAACCGGACAGACACGAACTGCAACGGCCTGGATACGGACGGCGACGCCGACGTGGACCTCAAAGATATGGCCGAGTTTCAAGCCAACTATCGGCGTCCGTGATGCAAGGACCGTTGCGGAAGCGAAAAGCGTGTTCGTGGAAATCTCTTAACACGAAAGGAACTATGCGATGAAAAGAACCCAGTTGTTGTTAATCGGCGGCGCGTGCGTGGCGGGCATGGGTGCGTGGAACGTCGCGTCGGCGGCCCCCACCTCGACCAAGATCACCTACCAGGGCCAGCTCAAAGACGGCGGCGTCCCTGTAAACGACGCCTGCGACATGGTCTTCGCCCTGTGGGACCGCGCGGACCCGAACGACCCTGGAAGGCAATTACTCGGCGGCCCCGTCGTCCGTGAGGGCCCTGGTCCAAACGCGGTCGAAGTCAAAAACGGCCTCTTCAGCGTGGACTTGGACTTCGGAAAGCAGGCTTGGCTGGGTCCGGAGCAATACCTGGGGATCATGGTGCGCTGCCCGGTCGCGGTGGGCGCGTACACGGAACTATCTCCGCGGCAGCTCATCACCGCGGCGCCGTACGCGCTGCAACTTCACGGGGTGTCCGTGGACGAGGCGGGCAACGTCGGCATCGGGACAGACGACCCGGGTACCCGACTCGAGATCGGACAGTCCGGCGACCTGACGTTGAAAGCGAGCAGCAATGATCCGGGGGACATCATCTTCCGGACGAGCAGTGATGCGCAAAAGGCTCGCATCTGGACGGAACCGAGTATCGACAAGCTATATCTCAGTTCCACCGACAACGTCCCGGACCTGACCGTCGATCCGACGGGCCGAGTCGGCATCGGGACAACCGACCCCGCCAGACGATTACACGTGGTCGCCACGTCGCCCGGTGACGGCATCATGGTTTCGGGTGCCGACAACAATTCGCCGGGTGTGACCCTGGCAAGTTCCATTCGGAGTGAGCCGCCATTGATCTTGAACGAATCGTTGTTTGCTGACCTCGGGCTCGCAACGTTCGATGGCGCGTGGAGTGCCGACGCTCGCGTCGGCGATACAGTTCTGCGATCGCACGGCGTCATTGATCAGGATCTTCATCCGCCTATCGAAACCAACACAAAACTGATTCTCCAGAATGGCGTAGGCCCGGCCGGACTCGTTCTTAACAACAACAACGTCGGCATCGGGACAAGCGATCCGGACGCGAGACTTCGGGTCGCAGGCGGCGACGTCAAAGTCGACACGGGAGGCAGTCTTACAAGTGCTGGAAGACTATATGTCCAGAGCGACCCGGGCGACGATCATCTGTTCCTGAATCCCTTTCATGGCGAGACGCACGTCGGCGGCGGAGGTGGACCGGGGAGGCTAAGCGTTCACGGAGGCGTACTGGCACGTGGGGGACCGCCGGGCGCCTTCGGAGTTAACAGCAATGGATACGCATTCTTTGGCAATGACGGTGACAACGACTCCGGGATGTTCAGTAGCGCCGACGGGACTCTTGACTTCTACACCAACGCGGAAATGCGCATGCGGATCAACGACACGGGCGTCGTCAGTGTCCCGGTCCTTGAAATCCGGGGCGGAGCTGACTTGGCGGAGCCCTTCGATGTCCGCGAGGCGGAGGCCGGGCCTGGGTCCGTCGTCGTGATCGACCCTGACCGACCGGGCCAACTGACGCTGTCGGGAAAGCCGTACGACCGCGCGGTCGCGGGGATCATCAGCGGGGCGGGCGGCGTCCAGACCGGCATGGTGATGGGCCACCAAGGGTCGGTGGCCGACGGTTCGCACAAGGTGGCTTTGACCGGACGAGTCTACTGCTGGTGCGACGCCTCCAACGGCGCCATCGCGCCCGGCGATCTATTGACGACTTCGGCGACGCCCGGCCACGCCATGAAGGTTACTGATCCTGCGCAGGCCCAGGGCGCCATCCTCGGCAAGTCCATGACTTCGCTCGCCGAGGGACGTGGCCTGGTGCTTGTACTGGTGTCGTTGCAGTAGCGTGCAAGAGGATGCCGAGCGTCGGCTTCTGAAGGGACGATCTTTTCATGATACGAACTACGCTTCCGACCGTTCTGATCGCTGCGGTTCTTGCGATGGGCACGCCCCGCCTAGCCCACGGCCAATTCCTCGGCCTTGAGTGGCCAGCGAGTTGGCCAGACCTTGCGGTATGGGATCCGGCTTTCCCACTGCCCGGCGAGCTGCCCGTGGCGTTCAATTGGGAGGACCTCTTTCCCCATCCCATCCGCAATCAAGGCAGATGCGGCACATGTTGGGCGTTTGCGACAACTGCTGCTCTCGAATACCAGGTCGAGATCTACGAGCGCCAAACCGTGGACCTGTCCGAGCAGTGGCTGGTCAGTTGCAACGAGGACGGTTGGTCGTCGAATTGCGCACGCGGCGGCTTCGTTGCCCATAACTACTTCATCACGAGTGCCACCGAGGCCGATCCATGCGGCCACGACCATGCCGTACTGGAGGCGGATTACCCATACGCAAGTCCTGCCCAGGGAACGGGAGATCCAGGAAGCCCACCAATGTGTGTGTGCCCCCAACCACATAATTACGGCTTGGCCGGCTGGGGCTACATCGGCGTAGCGCCCGGCCTGCCGTTCGATTCGCAAATCAAGCTCCAGATCTTTTATCGAGGACCCGTTCTCGCACCGGTATATGCTGGTTACCCAAATGCAGACCCTCCAGTCGATCCGGAGTTCAGCAACCACCAGGGCGACGGTGTGTTTACGGCTTGTCGCGATGCGTTCCCGAACCATTTGGTCGCGATCGTCGGCTGGGACGACAACCGGGGCGCGTGGCGAATCCGCAATTCGTGGGGTACCGGCTGGGGTGACAATGGCTACGCGTGGCTCGCGTACGGTTGCTCGCATGTTGGCTTGGGCGCGAACTACGTTCGCTACTTTGCCGGAAAAGGCGTGTGGGTCGATTTTGCATACGAGGGAATCCTTGGTTTTAGGGATGGGACGTTCAACCGCCCGCACAACAGTATCGCCGACGGGGTCAACGCCCTGCAGGAGCGCGGCGTTCTTAGCATCAAGGCAGGCTCGTCGCCGACGCCGGTCACCTTGAGCAAGCCGATGACAATCAAGAGCTTCGGCGGCGCTGTGTTGCTGGGCCGCGATCGGGCCCGCGCCACTTGCGTCTGGGAGCAGGGGGACGGAGAGCTCATGCAGAGGGCCTCGGCAAGCGCGACGGTCGGGAAAAGCCTTTTCACGGCCACGCTTACGCACACGGTGGCGCTTTCCGGCGGCCCCATCCAAGGCTCCGAAAGCCACTTGTTGGCTCAACTTGACAATAGGTCGATGCAAGAAAACGAGACAGTGCTCCAGGTCGATACACAAACGGCTTCCGACGGTAGCGTTCTAGTCGTAGCGATCCTTGGAACGGGGTTTACGCCGCCAATCGACAACATCACGTTTAGCACCACCGATTGGGTGACCATCCAGGGAACCATCGACGGACGCCCCATAGCGCCGTTTCCGATCGGAGACGACCTCAGCTCGATGAGGTTTGCCGACGGAAGCGCCATCCCTGCAATCAATGCTGATCCAAGCGTCGAGGAAGCACTCCCGATGCTCCTGCTCGCGATGCAGCAGCAGTGCGAGCTGGCGACGGCGCCGGAAACGTTGGCGGTCGAGCCAACCGTCGCGGGTGTGCCAGGGCACCTAATGGATTTGCCCCTTTGCAATGCGTGCACCATAAGGGCCATATTGATCGCGCAGGCCTGCATTGCAGCACCCGCTGTTGGCGGGCCCATAGCGGTCGTGGCGGCAGCCATACCGTGCTTCGTCAATTACACACTAATGTTGGGCAACGGCGGGTTTCCTGCCGATCCCTCTTTCCCAACGGGTTGCCATCTGAAAGGTACCCCTGGAGCCACTCCTGGCCCGCCCTGCTGCCCTACCGATTGCCCGGGTTTCAGCAATTGCTGCGGCGCTACCGAGACTTGTGCCGGCCCAGCGCCGGGCCCCCCGGGCTTCTTCGGGAATTCGCTTTGTTGTTCGTCGGGATTCACGCCGTGCGGTCTGAATTGTTGTGCTGCCGGCGAGACATGCATGGCAGACGGCACCTGCTGTACCTCCGTCAACGTGTGCGGCGGGAGCGGTGGTGTGTGCTGTGCTGACGGCGAGACATGCATGGCAGACGGCACATGCTGCGCCTCGGCCAACGTGTGCGGCGGGAGCGGTGGGCGTTGCTGCAACGCCGGTGAAACCTGCCGCCCAAACAGTATCTGCTGCGCCGCCGGTCGTCCGGACTGCAATGGCGTCTGCTGCCCGAGCGAGTTCCACGTATGCACTCCCGATTGCACTTTGGCGTGTCCGGCCGGAAGGGTCATGTGTGGCGAAACCTGCTGCGAAGCGGGCGCGCTTTGCTGTTTTGACTTTTACGCGGGCGCACGAGCATGCGTCTCCTCCCGGGCGCCCCATGCAGATGGGTATCCGTGGTGCGGAGAAACCAGCCCCGGCAACATTGAGTGCGACAATTGCGGTCCGGATGAGACGTGTTCCAAGGTCTGCCGAGCAGGACTGTGCACGGTGGATTTGTACTGCCAGCCGCGATGACCATAAGAATCCCCAGAGTGTACTGTTTCAGTGCATGTGAGACAGATGGGCTGATCGGGTAAGCAACGGTATTCGGGGCGTGGTGCGCCCGATCCACCCGCGGGCGCCGCACGCGATATTTCCCGTGCTACCCTCGCCAGCGGCACGGCCGTGCGATGCACGGGCGGGAGACTGGAGCTGTCCGGCACCGTCGGCCAGCCTGGTGTGGCGGAGCTGAGCGGGGGGCGCTACGTCGTCACCGGCGGCTTCCGATTCGCGCTTGTCCCGGGCGACGGCGACGAAGACGGCGGAGTCACCCTTCGGGACGTCGCGGCCTTCGCAGAGTGTCTCCTCGGACCGGCCGGCGGCCCAGCGCTCGATGGGTGCGGCAACGTCGACGCTGACGCGAATGGGACCGTGGACCTTACCGACTTCGCGGAGGTTCAGTACACTTTCTCGAGCCCCTCGAGGCCTGTTGACCACCGTCTGACGAAAGCACTATGAGCATGGTCGGGCCTTGCCGGCACCTCCCATGACCCCAGAACGCTACCAGAGAATCGGCGATCTCTTCCTGGCTGCGCGTGCCCTTCCTGAACAGGAGCGCGGGGCTTACCTGGCGGAAGCTTGTGGGACGGACGTCGAACTTCGCGCCGAGGTCGAATCGATGCTCTTGGCTGATGCCCAGTTTCCGACGGTTCCGTTGCAGCCGCGTTTCGGTGCTGAGGCCGCTGAATGTCCTGCAGACGACGCTGGTCTTCGAGCTCCCGTGTCCGTGGAACATAGCGGGAGTCTCGTCGGCCGCTACAAGCTCCTGGAGCGAATCGGTGAAGGCGGCTTCGGGAGCGTCTGGATAGCCGAACAGCGCGAGCCGATCAAGCGCCGTGTGGCGCTCAAGATCATCAAGCTGGGCATGGACACCACGCAAGTCATCGCTCGGTTCGAAGTGGAGCGGCAGGCCCTAGCCTTGATGGACCATCCTAACATCGCCCGCGTCCTCGACGCCGGGGCGACGGAAGCCGGCCGGCCCTTTTTCGTGATGGAGCTCGTGCGGGGTATTCCGATTACGGAATACTGCGACACGGAGAAGCTGGACACATCGCAACGGCTGGACCTTCTCATCAGCGTCTGCAACGCCGTCCAGCACGCCCACCAGAAGGGAGTCATCCATCGGGATATCAAACCTTCCAACGTGCTGATTACCCTACACGATGGCGTGCCGGTTCCCAAGGTGATCGACTTCGGCATTGCCAAGGCCACCAACGCCGAACTCACCGAAAAGACCCTGTTCACGCAACATCGGCAGATGATCGGCACGCCGGCGTACATGAGCCCCGAGCAGGCAGAAATGAGCGGGCTCGACGTCGACACACGCGCCGATATTTACTCGCTCGGCGTGCTGACCTATGAACTCCTGACCGGGACCACGCCGTTCGACGCGACCAAACTGGGCAGCGCCGGCTACAACGAAATGGTGCGCATCATCCGCGAGGAGGAGCCGCACAAGCCCAGCACGCGGATCAGCGCTTTGAGCTCCCCACTTCACCAGGAACCGGAGCCGCGCCGCTGTGGCCAGAACCGTGCGCGAAAGGAACCCGTTATTTCAGGCACGACTAAGTTCATTACCGATCGTCGCAGTACGGCCGAAAACATCGCCAAGCAGCGGCGCACCGATCCGGCTGCGCTGCGCAAACTCCTGCGCGGCGATCTGGACTGGATCGTCATGAAGTGTCTGGAGAAGGACCGGCGAAGAAGGTACGAAACGGCTAACGGACTGGCGATGGACATCCGCAGGCACCTGAGCAACGAGCCGGTTGTCGCCCGACCGCCGTCGCGCCCCTATCGCATGCGCAAGTTCATCCAGCGTAACCGTGCTGCGGTCGCAGGTGCCACGACTGTGTCGGCCGTGCTTGTCCTGGGGATCATTGCCACCAGCGCAGTGATGGTCTGGGCATTACATCAGCGTGATCGCGCCGTAGTGGCCGAAGGCGCAGCGTCGCAACGCGCCGCCGAGGCGGAGGCCGTAACAAACTTCCTTTCGGACATGCTGGCGGAGGTCGATCCCGAGCAATCTGGGAAAGACGTTTCGGTCCGACAGGTGCTCGACCGAGCATCCAAGGCAATCGGCGATTCATTTCATGACAAACCACTGGTCGAGGCCAGGCTCCGCGCAGCGATAGGTCAGGCCTACCGGGAGCTGGGATTCTACGAGGATGCCGAGCGGCACCTGCCGGTCGCGATGGAAATCCGTCGCCGCGTCCTTGGTGACGATCATGTGGAGACCATTCGCTCCGTCGGTGCCTTGACCAACCTGCGTTTCCGGCAGGAACGCTTCGCCGAAGCAGACGTGCTGAATCACCGACGGCTGGAGCAGGCCCGCCGGAGCTTGGGCGAGGAACATGCCGAGGCACTTAGCGCCATGAATATGGCCGCGAGTCTCTTGAATCAGGACGGCCGTCATGCTGAAGCCCTGGTGCAGTTCCGGCGTCTGCTCGATGTGGCACGTCGGGTTCTGGGCGCCGATCATCCTGACACCATCAGAGCAATGCACAATGTCGCGACCACACTTACGGAGCTAGGCCGTTTCCCGGAGGCCGTCGAATTGTTCCGGCAGACCTTGGAAGTCGAGCGCCGCGTCCTAGGACCCGAGCACCCACGTACCCTGCTCACCATGTCCGCATTCGCTCTGAACCAAGTTCGGCTCGGAAATTGGTCCGGTGCCGCGGATCTACTTGAGCGCGTTCTGCCGAGTCAGCGCCGCGTTCTGGGCGAAGACCACCCACGGACAAGGGATGCAGTAGCCATCCTGGCGCATGTGTACGTGCAACTGGACCGTTTGCACGAAGCCGCCAGCTTGCTTGATCAAGAGGCACAGCGCCGTGCTTTTGGAGATGGGGAGAAGCACGCTCTCGATCTCTTGTCGGCGCGGACCTCGTTGTATCGAAAACAAGGTCGTTACGCGGAAGCCCTCGAGGCGTGTGGGCGACTCTGTGTTGCGGGGCCTCGCGTCTGGGGAGAGACGGCCCCCGCGACCGCATCCGCGCTCAACGAATGTGCGTGGACGTTGGTCACGGCAGAGCCACCGGAGTTGCGGGACCCGATGGCTGCACTTCCGCTGGCGGAGAGCGCCTGTATGCTCGAGGAGAAAGCTGGTGGGGCCGGTCTTTTTGAGCACCTCGACACTCTCGCCCTCGCTCAACACCTGTCAGGCCGCACAAACGCGGCAATCGAAACTCAGGAGCGTGCATGCCGGCTCTTGCCGCAAGATCAACATGACGGGTCGGACTATCAAGGACGATTGGTGACGTTGTATTTGAGCGCCGGTCGAACTGATGACGCCGCCCGCGTGGCCAGCCGGCGCTTCGAAGGCCTGCGCCGACTCGCCGCGCAGGAAAATGCGCCGCCCCGGCTTCTCAATGCTTATGCTCGTGAACTTCTGACGGCCGAGCCGGCGGACAGGCGAAATCCAGAGGAAGGGCTCGCTGTCGCCCAGCGCGCCTGTACACAAGCTGAGAACCAGGGCATGTGGAGCCTGTTCGAGTACCTCGACACGCTCGCTTTAGCCCAGCACGCCGTCGGCGACACTTCCAAGGCCATCGAGACGCAGAAGCGGGCATTGTCGCTGACGCCACCTGACCACTACAAGCACAAGGGATTCGAGCAGCGCCTCGCCGCGTACGAAGCGGCTCTACGATTGCCGGAACGCGCCCCCGCAAGCCCCGATGCTCCAGCCGGACGCCGTTAGCTCCAGGCGGCGACGCCTATGAACCGTGATTATGCCCGCGGCTCCCCTCGGTGTCTGGGGGCCTGGCAGGCTCTGCACTGCGTTTGAAAAAGTTGGGCGAATCGTGCCGAGGTCGTGGGTGCGTCCACCGATCGAATGGCGATCGGGTCCTGCAGCACCTGAACCGTGCCGATCCGGTGATCCGGTGCATGGTCACCATGCGCCGTCGCGGTGGATCGGTTGGCCACGCCGCAACCGTTGGGTTATCATCGGGACAACGTCGTCACAAAACCGGTATTGAAGGGCAGGATGCAGATGCCAACGGGACAAGGGATCAGTGCTGCGAATCTGGAGAGCTGGCTCTGGGAGGCAGCCTGCAAGATTCGCGGGCCGGTGGACGCCCCCAAGTACAAGGATTACATCCTGCCGCTCATTTTCCTGAAGCGGCTTTCCGACGTGTTCGATGACGAGTTCGCAGTCCTTGCCGGCGAGCTCGGCAATTCGAAGACCGCCGCGAAGATGGTCGAGGCGGACCACGCGCTCGTCCGCTTCTACGTACCGGCCGTGGCCCGGTGGACCTCCATCGCGGCCGAGCGGAAGGGGCTGGGCGAACATCTCACCGACGCGGTCCGCGCCGTTGCCCGGGAGAACCCTCGCCTCGCAGGCGTTGTCGATGTCGTCGATTTCAACGCCACAACGGCCGGTCAGCGAATCATCGGCGACGACCAGATCGCGGCGCTGGTCGACGTTCTGGGCCGCCACCGCCTCGGCCTTACTAACAAGTCCTTGACATAGTCTACACTCGGTGTTACCCTGCCGGGATGAGAATTGACGGCAGGACATGGACGCACGAAACTTCGGAAACGATTCGGTTGTTGGCGGTTCGGCGAGTCAAAGAGG
>Ga0214472_10001323_pt1 | contig 28111 bp, 25 predicted proteins | sample RVTome_6_FD_207662 | JGI IMG/M metagenome (GOLD analysis project Ga0214472, IMG submission 207662) | Soil microbial communities from uranium-contaminated site in the Upper Colorado River Basin, Wyoming, United States - RVT140D175 | ecosystem: Environmental > Terrestrial > Soil > Contaminated >...
CGCCTGGCTTTTGTCTCTTGCGAGCGCCGGGATCCTCATCGGTTTGACGGCATGTGGTCAGGCTGACATGGAAGAGACTGCGGCGCCCGAGCCGGCTGCGCCTCAAGCCGGTGCCGAGATCGCGGCACCGGCGCCGAGCGTCGACGAAGCGATCGTCGCCATGGCGATGCCGCCCGATTCGATTCCGATTTTTCCGACCGCCGGCATCGCCCGCAAAGGCTTCTATTACGCCGGCGGCGACTACGTCGGCGATCCCCCCGTGATGGGCGGTCAGATGTACGTCGAGGTTTGGGAGCCGACCGAGATCACGCAACCCTATCCGATCGTGATTTTTCACGGCAACGGACAAACCGGGGTGGATTGGCAGCAGACTCCGGACGGCCGTCCGGGCTGGGCCTACCACCTCATCGAGCGCGGCTACGTCCTCTATATGGTCGACTATCCCGCGCGCGGGCGCTCGACTTACATTCCGGGCGGCGTTCACGGCGATCTGGGCATCCGCACGGCGGAGCAGCTGGAGACGATATGGACCAATGTCGGCGAGAAGGGCGACTTCCCGCTGAAAGACAACCACACGCAATGGCCCGGCGCCGGCCACCGCGGCGACCCGATCTTCGATACTTTCATCAAGACCCAGGTCCAGTTCGCGGGCCAGAGCACGACCATGGCGCGCTTCGCGGCCATGGAGCTGCTCGACACCATCGGCACGCCGGTGATCCTGCTGACGCATTCCCAGGGCGGCGGTGTCGGCTGGGGCGTCGCCGACGGCCGCTCCGAGCTCGTCAGAGCCATCGTCACGATCGAACCGGGCGGGCCGCAGATCGCCGGCGTCGATACGGCGAACGTCCGCTATCGAGAGGAGCCGCAGGGCGACTCCTACGGCCCCGTGGGTTACCCGCTGGCCTATGACCCGCCCGTGAACGATCCCTCGGAGCTCAGCGTCTACCTCGAAGAGGAAGCCGATCAGCCCGGCGAGGTGCCCTGCTATCTACAAGAGGAGCCGGCTCGCCAACTGGTGAACCTCGCCAACGTGCGGGTGCTCGGCATCTCGGCGAACGGCACCTATCACCGGGTATTCGATGCTTGCATCCCGAAATGGCTCAATCAGGCCGGAGTCGAAACGGATTTCGTTCGTCTCGAGGACGTCGGCATCAGCGGCAACGGTCATATGATGATGCTGGAGCTCAACAGCGACGACATCATCGAGTTCATCCACAACTGGATTCAAGAGAACGTCGATTAGTTACGAGATGCGTACAATTTAATTGCTGGTATTTTTTCGGGAGACATAGAATATGCGTAGGCAAATGCTGGCGGCGACTTGGAGCGCGGCTGCGCTGATTGTCGCCGGGGTGATCACGAGTGAGCCCGCGGACGCGCAGCGCCGCGGACAGAATAACTTCGCCGCGGTGCCGGGCGTGAAGGGCGGTCAGGAGATGTTCGGACCCTACGAGGTCGATCCGAACTGGCCGCAGAACGTTTCGACGCTGCCGGGTCACGAGGCGTGGACCTGGGGTGCCGGCCAGAGCGTCTTCGCCGAAAGCCCCGATCGCGTCTACCTGCTGTTCCGCGGCGAGCTGCCGAACATACCGCGCCCGGATGCCTTCGTCGTCTACAACGAGGACGGTCCCGGCATCTCCTATCCCGTCGCGCAAGTGCCGTGGCGCAACGCCTCGGTCGGGCCGCGCTCGGCGTTGCCCGGCTCGCTCGACGGCGGTGACGAGGATCGAGGCGTGCACGGCCTCGACCACCGCTGGGAGCACTGCCTCGTGGTCGTCAATAGCGAGGGTGAGATCATCGAGGAATGGACGCAGTGGGATCACCTGTTCCGCCGCCCGCATTTTGTGGCGATCGATCCCTGGGATCCCGAGAAGCACGTCTGGGTCGTCGACGATTACCGGCACGCGATCTTCAGGTTCACCAACGACGGCAGCGAGCTCGTGCAGACGATCGGCGTGCCGAACGAGCGCGGCAACGACGAGAGCCATTTCTACCGTCCGACCTTCCTCGCGTTCACGCCGGATGGGTCTTCGTCGCCGACGGTTACATCAACACCCGCGTCGTCAAGCTCGATAAGGAAGGTAATTTCGTGACAACCTGGGGTCAGCCCGGAGAGCGCGGCGGCAACGAGACCCGCCCCGGTTATATGAACAACGTCCACGGTGTCGCCGTCGATCTCGACCGCGGCCGCGTGTTCGTCAACGACCGCGCGAACAACCGCGTGCAGGTTTTCGACATGGACGGCAACTACCAGGACGAGTGGAGCTTCGGGCCGGAGCCCACCGACATTCACCTGATCTACATGGGTGAGGACAACGTGCTTTGGGCCGCCGACCGTGCCACCTCGAAGATCCTCGGCTATAACCAGAACGGCGAGCTGATCTACTCCTGGGGTATTTTCGGCGACTTCCCGGGAGCGTTTTTCGGCGTGCACGCCATGAGCGTCGATCAGGAGGGCAATTTCTACGTTGCCGAGGTCGGCGGCGGCCGCGTGCAGAAGTTCGTTCCGCGCGAGGGCGCTCGGCCGGCGACGATGGTCGGCAAGCCTCACTACGCGGCATGGGAATAGAGTCGTAATCGAGCGGGCACCGGAAACGGTGCAGCGCCCGCCTCAATAGGAAGATGAACGATGAGTAACAGGAAATCGAAGGCATTGACGATTGCATTGCTCGGGACCGCGTTGACGGCCGGCATCGGCGCGCGGGCGCAGCAACCGTCCGACGCGATCCCGCTGATGTCGCTCGAGAACGTGGCCTACCACGGCTTTTTCTATGCGGGCGGCGAGTATGTTCGCGAAGGCGAGGAAGCGACCATGGGCGGGGCGATGTACGTCGAGGTCATGGTGCCTCGCGAGATCCGCCATCCCTATCCGATCGTCTTCTTCCACGGCGCGGGCCAGACGGGTGTCGATTGGTTGCAGACGCCCGACGGCCGACCCGGCTGGGCCTACGACTTCCTCGAGATGGGCTATGTCGTTTACCTCGAAGACTATCCCGGCCGTGGGCGCTCCGCCTACGTACCCGGCCACGACGGCGATTTGAACATCCGCAACGCGCCGGATCTCGAGCAGATCTTCACCGCTTCGGCGGCCACGGCCGATTTTCCGCAAGCCTCGAGGCATACGCAGTGGCCGGGCACGGGGCGCATGGGTGACAAGATCTTCGACGACTTCAACAAGACGCAGGTGCAGTTCATGGGCGGCCAGGACGGCCCCGCGGTCGAGGCGAACATCGCCTTGCTCGATATGATCGGCAGCCCCGTGATTCTGCTGACGCATTCGCAGGGCGGGGCTTTCGGCTGGCCGGTAGCCCAGGCGCGGCCTGATCTCGTTAAGGCGATCGTGACCGTGGAGCCGGCGGCGCCGCCGATACGCGGCGTGAACACCTCGACGCTGGAATACAATCCGCGCGGCGGTCTCGCCTACGGCGTCAGCGGCTATCCGATGGAATACGAGCCGCCGATCAGCGATCCGTCGGAGCTTGCGGTCGAGATTCAGGCCGAGGCCGAGGGTCCGGGCCTAGTGCCGTGCTATCAGCAGGTGGAGCCTGCGCGGCAGCTTGTCGGAATGCAGGACATTCCGGTGCTGTTCTTGAACGGTGAGGGTGGCTACCACCGCATCTTCGATCACTGCCTTGCGAACTGGCTGAACCAGGCGGGTGTCGAAACCGAATACGTGCGGATGGAAGAGGCCGGAATGCCGGGCAACGGCCACATGATGATGCTCGAGCTCAATAGCAAAGAGATCGCCGAATACATCGGCGCCTGGCTCGACAGCAACGTCGACGACGGGACCTGAGCGGAGCTGAACGCGTTCGGCTCCAAGCAAACACTTCGGGCAGCAAGTCTCAGAGGGGGAAGGAATGTGTAGATTGCTCATAGGATGTTCGGCGGCGGCGGTGCTCGCTTCCGGGGCGGTTTCGGCCCAGACTGGCAGCGCCGTGCCCGGCCAAAAGGGCGGACAGGATATGCACGGCGCCTATGAAGTCGCCGAGGGCTGGCCGAAGGACATCGCGACCCTGCCGGGTCACGAGGGCTGGACCTGGGGCGCCGGCCAGGGCGTGTTCGCCGAGAGCCCGGACCGCGTGTTCGTTCTCGTGCGCGGCGAGCTGCCCAACATCGAACGGCCCGAAACGGTGCGCTTACCGGAGCTCGGCCCGAGCATCACCTTTCCGATCAACCGTATGCCCTGGCGGGATGCCACGACGGCGAGTCTGCCGGCCAATCTCGAAGGCCCGACTCGGCCGCAGCACAGCGTTCGCGGGGAGCTCGGCGTCGACGTGCGTTGGGAGCATTGCATCCTGGTGTTCGATCGCGAGGGCAATCTCATCGAGGACTGGACGCAGTGGGACGAGATGCTGAGGCGGCCGCACGCGGTCTACATCAGCCCCTACGATCCCGAGAAGCACGTCTGGATCGTCGACGACTACCGCCACGCGATTTTCAAGTTCACCAACGACGGCAAGGAGCTCGTGCAGACGATCGGCACGCCGAACGAGCACGGCGCCGACGAGAGCCGCTTCTATCGCCCGACTTTCATGGCCTGGCGCTCGGACGGCGGCTTCTACGTCTCCGACGGCTATGCCAACACGCGCGTCGTGCGTTTCGACGCCGATGGCAACTACATGATGGAATGGGGCCAGCCCGGTGACGAGGGCCGCGAGACGCGCCCGGGCTATTTCAACAACGTGCACGGCATCGCGATCGACCCTGAGACCAACCGCGTGTTCGTCAACGACCGCGACAATCATCGTGCGCAGGTGTTCACCGAGGACGGCGAGTATCTCGACGAGTGGCGCTTCGGCGACGATCCATCGAACATTCATCTGTTCATCATCACCGCCGATCGCTATCTCTGGGCCTTCGACCGCGGCACGCACAAGATGCTGAAGTACGACCTCGACGGAAATTTCCTCTATTCTTTCGGCACCTTCGGAATTCAGCCCGGCGGCATGTGGGGCGTGCACGGCATCGCCGTCGATCAGGAAGGCAATCTGTATCTGTCCGACGTCGACAGGGGCGGGGCGCAGAAGTACGTGCCGAAAGAAGGCGCGAGACCCGAGATGCTGGTCGGCAAGCCGATTTATTCAGCTTGGGAATAGCAGCCGAGGCCGCGCGGCTTCGGGCCGCGCGGCCGTCGCTGCCGCAGGATCATTTAGGCAATACGGACAGGAGTGGAAACGATGTCTCGACGAGTGTGGATGGCCGTGACGACCGCAGGCGGACTGCTGGGCGCGTTTCTGGCCGGTAATCAATGGGTCTCCGCCCAGGACAACGTGGCGCCGGCGTTCGCGGCCGTGCCGGCGCAGACCGGCGGGCAGGATATTTGGGGCGGCTTCGAGCCCGATGCCGATTGGCCGAAGGAGATTTCCGAGTTGCCGGGCCACAGCGGTTGGACCTGGGGCGCCGGGCAGAGCATCTTCGCCGAGTCCGAGGATCGCGTCTATGCGCTGATGCGCGGCGAGCTGCCGAACATCGAGCGCCCGGGCACACAGTTGCTCAAGGACCTCGGCCCGAGCCTGTCGTTCCCGATCGGCCGGCTGCCGTGGCGCGACGCGACCGCGGCGAGCCTGCCCGGCAACGGTGGCACGGGATCGCCGGCAGAGGAAGGTATTTCCTCGTGGCTGGAGCGCGGTCTCGAGATGGGCGTCGACGCCCGCTGGGAGCATTGCATCCTGGTATTCGACGCTGAAGGCAACATCATCGAGGAGTGGACGCAGTGGGATTCGATGCTGCAGCGGCCGCACTTCGTCGGCATCAGCCCCTACGACCCCGAGAAGCATGTCTGGGTCATCGACGACCACAAGCACATCATTTACAAGTTCACCAACGACGGTAAGGAGATCGTGCAGAGCATCGGCACCTACGGCGAGCTGGGCGCCGACGAGACGCACTTCAATCGCCCGACGATGATGGACTGGCTGCCCGACGGCAGTTTCTTCGTCGCCGACGGCTACAACGGCACGCGAGTGGTGAAGTTCGACGCCGACGGCAATTACCTTTTGTCCTGGGGTGAGCCGGGGCAGCGCGGCGGAGAGACGCGGCCGGGTTACTGGCACAATGTCCACGGCATCGCCGTGCACCCCGACACCCGCCGCGTGTTCGTAAACGATCGCTCGAACAATCGCGTGCAAGTATTTGATGAAAATGGAGAATATCTATCGGAGTGGAGCTTCGGTCCGGAGCCGGCCGACATCCACGACTTCATGATCACGGCCGACGGCTACCTCTGGGCGGCCGACCGCGGCACCAACAAGATGCTCAAGTACGACCTCGATGGGAATTTCCTCTACGCCTGGGGTACCTGGGGCGATTTCCCGGGCGGCATGTGGGGCGTGCACGGCATCAGCGTAGATCCGCAGGGCAACTTCTACGTCGCCGAGGTCGATAACGGCGGCTTCCAGAAGTTCGTGCCGCGCGAGGGCGCGAATCCGAATATGCTGATCGGGTCGCCGGTGCGCTCCGCCTGGTAGCGAGGCTTTCTGTCAATCAGTCGATGGCGGGCCCGGTTTCGGGCCCGCTTTTTTTGGGGGGGCGCTGGGGCCGCCGACGCTAGTAGGCGACTGTCGTCTGGCGGCCGATGTGCCGCGGGTGCTCGAGCTCGTCGATCGTCGCGACCGCGAAATCCTCCATCGAGATCGCGCTCTCGCCGTTCGCATCGCGCAGCACCAGGCTGCCGCCGACGCGAAACACGCCCGTGCGCTCGCCCGGACGCATCTGCAAAGCCGGGCTGAAAAACGTCCAGCGCAGATCGCTGATCCCGCTGAGCGTTTCGAGCACGACGCGGTGACCGAAGATCCGCGCCGCCCTGGCGCCCTCGGGAACGTCCGTCGGGTCGTCCAAGTAGACGCCCGGGCTGCTTTGGAGCGTGGTGCTGCCGCCGCCGACGAAGATGATGCGCGGTGCCGAAGGACCGAGATCTCTGAGCGCGGTGATCAACGCGGTGGCCGCCTGCACGGGTATGCTGTCGGTCGGATCGTCCGAATCCGGATTGCTGCCGCCGATCGCGCTCACGACGGCGTCATGACCGGGCACGATCGTCGCGACCGAGGCGCTGTCGGTGACATCGCCCTCGACCTTGCTGAAGTGCGGGTGCGATTCGGTGAGACGCTCGACATCGCGCCCGACTCCGGTGACGAAATGTCCGCGGCTCAGGGCTTCGGTAACGATTCTCGACCCCACGCGGCCGGATGCGCCGAACACCGCGATGCGCAGCGGCTCGACCCCGGCGGCATCGCCCCCGGACTGCGCGCGTAGCGGGGAGAGGGCGAGCACCGAAAGCGTCGCGGTCAATACGAGCGCCTGCAAGAGGCGGTGTGCGAGCTTGAATGCCTGTGTTCTCATGATGCTGCTCCTGGGCCGCTGGATGGCATACGGCGGCCGAGCCGGCGGGCTTCGAGCTGCCGCGGGTCATGGTAGCTCGGGCGAGTGGCGATTGGGAGCCGCCACGCGGGGCGACTAGGGTAGAGAGCTAGGCGGCGGGACTGTGGGATGGGCTGTCGTCTTCCAAAGCCCGGGTGATCTGCGGTTCGAGTGGCGCGAGATCGTCGATCGGCACCTCGAGCTCATCGCCGTTTTCGCGGATGATCAGCTTTCGGCTGCGGTCGCTTCCGGGCAGTACGCTGACCCATTCCTTGGCTTGGCGCACCGGAATGCGCAGCCGCATGACCCTCGTCATCGTTTGTAGTCCCTCTGGATATGCACAACATGCCACGGCGCCATCATTGGCGCTGTGAACCATGCCTCAACTACGCCTAGGGGATTTCTCAAAACGCATCGAGGCCGGTGAGCTGCCGGCCGACGACGAGCTGGTGGATGGTCTCCGTGCCCTCGTAGGTGAGCACGCTCTCCATGTTGAGCATGTGGCGAATGGCCTGGAACTCGACGCTGATGCCGCCGGCGCCGAGCAATTCCCGGCACTCGCGCGCGGTCTCGAGCGCCATGCGGACGTTGTTCCACTTGCCGAGCGACACCTGCACCGGGTGCAGCCGGCCTTCGTTCTTGAGCCGCCCGAGGTGCAGGGCGAGCAGCTGCGCCGTGCCGATCCGCCGGGCGATGTCCGCAAGACGTAGCTGCACGGCCTGCCGTTCCGCGAGCGCGCGACCGAAAAGCCGCCTCGAGGCGGTGAAAGCCAGCGCTTCGGCCAGGCAGGCTCGTGCGGCGCCGACGGCGCCCCAGGCGATCCCGTAACGCGCCTGATTGAGGCATTGCAGCGGCGCGCTCATGCCCACGGCACCGGGAAGGACCATTTCGTCCGGGACGCGAACGTCATCGAAGAAAAGCTCCGACGTGATCGACGCCCGCAGGGAGAATTTCTCCGTGATGTCGCGGGCACTGAATCCGGGCGTGCCTTTCTCGACGAGAAAGCCGCGCACGCCGTCATCGGTCTTGGCCCAGACCACGGCGAGATCGGCAATGCTGCCGTTGGTGATCCAAATCTTCGAGCCGCGCAGGATCCAATCGCCGCCGTCGCGTTTGGCGTGGCTGCGCATGCTCGCGGGATCCGAGCCGCCGTGCGCCTCGGTCAGGCCGAAGCAGCCGATCGCCTCGCCGGTTGCGAGCGACGGCAGCCAGCGTTGCTTCTGCGCGGCCGAGCCGAAACTGAAGATCGGGTACATCACGAGCGAGCTCTGCACCGACACGAAGCTCCGCAGCGCGCTGTCGCCGCGCTCGAGCTCCTCGCAGATGAGCCCGTAGCAAATCTCGTTGAGGCCGGGGCCGCCGTACTCGCGCAGAGTGGACCCGAGCATGCCGAGCCGGCCGAGCTCGGGGATGAGCTCCATCGGAAAGCGATGCGCGACGAAGCATTCGGCAATGACCGGCAACACCTGCTCGTCGACGAATCGTGCCACGGTGCTGCGCACGAGCCGCTCTTCGTCGCTCAGGCGCGAATGGATGTCCAGCAGGTCCAGGTTGTCGAGATTTTCCACGCAGGGCTCCTCGGCGGCGACGGCGGCAACCGCCGGGGCGCACCGGGTACGGCGTGGGATTATAGGGCAGATGGGTGGACGGAGGCTCCCTGGGGCGGTGACCGCGCTTTTCCGGGGAGGCGAGGGCACGGAGCTTCCCCATGCGGTAGACTTGAAGGCCGATGTTTATCCGCTACGTCATCGCCCTCGTCGGCGCTTTCGCCATCACGATAGGCCTCTTCATGTTCATGGACGACGTCACCGAGCGCTGGATGCTCAGGGACCCGGTGCGCTACTTCCAGATCATGGACTTCATTCCGGCGCCCGCTCGCGGCCGCGAGCGCATCGAGCGCCCGGCGGATCCGCGCCTGGCGCCCGAGGTGCCCGAGGTCAGCCCGCTGATCGAGGGGCCGAGGCCGGGGGAAGAAGGCCGGATCTCGCCCGTGAGGCCGCCGGCCGAGGGAGCCGAAACGGGACAGCGGGAGACTGCCTAGCCCACTCGCGAAACACAGCCGGTCGAAACCGTTTCGTGCAGACCATCGAAGAGATTCACAGGAGCCTCGGTATACCCCCGAGCTATGGGCGCGATCCGCCGTTGCCGCGGTTTCACGAGGCGACCGAGCTTGTCGCGGTCGAGCCCAACATCGTCGGGCGCATGCAGGAGCTGACCCCGGAAACCGCCGCGGCGTGGAGCGAAATGAAAGCGCGCGCTCAGGAGGACGGCGTGGCGTTGCTGCTGGTGTCCGGATTTCGCAGCATCGCGCGGCAGATCGCGCTGATCCGCCAAAAGCTCGCTCAGGGACAAACGCTGGACGAGATTCTCAAGGTCAACGCGGCGCCCGGATTCAGTCAGCACCACACGGGCAAAGTCGTCGACGTCGCGACGCCGGGTTGCCGGCCGCTGACGGAGGAGTTCGAAATGACGCCGGCCTTCGGTTGGCTATGCCGCAACGCCGCGGGCTTTGGCTTCAGGCTCGCCTACCCGCGCGACAACGACGAAGGGTTTTGCTACGAGCCGTGGCATTGGTCGAGGTTGCCATGAAATCTGGTATAAGCGTATTTAGGATCCCAACAGAAGAAGAGGCCCGTCATGCGCATTAGAACCCCTCTCGCCACGTTCGCGCTGCTCGCGTTTTCGCCGATCGGCTTCGTCGGCGCGCAGATCGCGGATCCGCTGCCGGGGCCGGTGGAAAAGCGCGGCTTGATGGTACAGATCCGCGACGTGGTGCGCCTGCCGCAAACGCGCGGGATGTTTCCTCCGGAAGAGGATGTGAATCCGGCCGGCTGGGCGCGCGTCAGCTTCGTACGCGATTTGCCGGACGGCCGCCGCTTCGCCAACGACTCACGCGGTTTTCTCTATCTGCTCGACGACGGCAATGAGCCCTCCGTCTATTTGGAGTTCGGCCCCCACTTTCCGCACACGATCTACAACCGGCTGGAGAGCGGTTTCATCGGCTTCGGTTTCCACCCGGAGTTCGCCCGCAATGGTCTTTTTTATACCGTGCATGGCGAGGGTGCCGCGGCCAACCCCGGGACGCCCGACTTCATTCCTCCCGGATACGCCGAAGCCGACGTCACGCACCACAACGTGATTACCGAGTGGCGCGCGAACGACCCGGCGGCAAGCACGTTCGAGGGCACACGCCGCGAGTTGCTGCGCGTCGCTCACGTCACCACCAACATGTCGCATCCATTCGGCTATGTCGGCTTCAACCCGACCGCCGAGCGCGGCGATCTCGATTACGGATTGCTGTATACTAGCGGTAGCGATCTCGGCTTCAGCAACGGCGCCGGACCCAACGCGAACAATCCCGCCCAAACACAGCGCCTCGACAGCGTCATTACCGCCATTCTACGGATCGACCCGCGCAGCCCCTCGGAAATAAACGGTACCAAAGGGCTCGGCGACTACACGATTCCGCCGGGCAATCCGTTCGCCGACGACGGCGATGCGGAGACGCTCGGCGAGATCTATGCCTACGGCTTTCGCAACGCGCACCGGCTGTCGTGGGATCCGACGGACGGCACGATGTTCGCGACGGACATCGGCATGAACCACATCGAGGAGGTCAACATCGTTCGCGCCGGCGGCAACTACGGCTGGATGCCTCGCGAAGGATATTGGGAGAACGGCATGACACGTCCCGGCGGCGCCTTGAGTCAGTTGTTCGAGCTGCCGGCCGACGTGCTCGACGGGCGGGCCCACGACGAATTCACCTATCCGGTCGCGATCTACGACCATAACGACGGGCAGGCGATAACGGCAGGTTTCGCGTACCACGGGCGCATCGACGCGCTGCGCGGCAAGTTCCTGTTCGGCGATATCGTGCGCGGCCGGCTTTTCGCTGCGGATCTCGCCGCGATGAAGGCTGCCGACGACGGCGTTCCCGGGACGGTCGCGCCGGTCGAGGAGGTGCAGCTCTATGTTACGGACGCGGAAGGCAACCGTGTCCATGTCTCCTTTCGCGAGCTCGTCGAGCACACCAATGGCGCCACGGCGGCACGGGCCGATCTGCATCTGAGCCAAAGCCGGGACGGTGAGATTTTCCTGACGTCGCGTCAGGACGGCATGATCCGGATGCTCGTGCCCGACGGGGATTGAGCGGACGGCCGGAGCGGGCTAGCGTGCTTCGTCGATGACCTCGCGCACCTTCGCATTGCGAGTGAGCGCGATGATCTTGGGGTGATTCATCAGCACGGCGTGGTTGCCCGATGCCAGCGCCTCGACGATTTCCGGGTCGGCCAGCACAGCCTGCACCTCCGGGTCGCTTTGCAGGGATTGAATCATCGACAACAGCCCGGGGCTCTGCAGTATGCGTGACTGCACGGCCTCGAGATCGGCCCGCTCCGGTGACGATCCGGCCGACGGTACCGTATGCTCGCCGCCGTGATCGATGCTGCGAATGTCCTGCTTGCGCACGCGCACGCTGCCGAGCAGCGCGGTCTTGACGGTGTATACGTCGCCTTGAAGGGCCTCTATCTCGCCATGAATGACAGCGCCATCCTTCAACACCAGAGTCGCCGCGGACACGGCGTGCGGGACGTACAGCGCTGCCGTCATGACCAAGAGAACGCCGCTGATGCGGCGGAAGAAATGAACGCGCATTGCAACCAACCCGATACGACTCCCTGCAAACCTACTTGAGATGATACTGGAAATGGGAAGCGATGCACCCCCGCTCTCGAGCAAGCCGTTCCTGATCGTCCAGCTGCGACCGGAGGCCGAGGCCGCGGACAGCGAGTTTCAAGCCGTTCTCCGCTACGGCGGATTACGTGAAGAGGAGGTGGTTCGCGCGCACATCGAGCACACCGGCCTGCCCGAGATCGATCTCGGCGGTTATAGCGCGATCATCGTCGGCGGCAGCCCGTTCGACATGAGCACGCCGGAGCACGCCAAGGCCGGCATTCAAAGGAAGATCGAAAGCGACTTCATGAGCCTGTTCGAGCGCATCGTGGAGATCGATTTTCCGTTTTTGGGTGCCTGCTCCGGCAACAGCCTGCTGGGCAAGTTCTGCGGCGCGCGCATATCGCGGAAATATGCCGAGCCCGTCGGCGGCACGGACATCACCTTGACGGAGGAGGGCATGCGCGATCCGCTGCTCGACGGGTTCCCGAAGACTTTTCGAGTGCTTCTTGGCCACAAGGAAGCCTGCGACGAGATCCCGCCGAACACGGTTCTGCTGGCGTCCTCGCAAGCCTGTCCCGTGCAGATGTTCCGGCTCAGAAACAACATTTATGCGACACAGTTCCATCCAGAAGCGGATTTCGAGGGATTCACTGCGCGAATCAAGGTATACAAAAGCCACGGGTACTTCCCGCCGGAAACAGCCGAAGATCTGATCGCGGGAATTGCGAACGAAGATACGCCGATCGCGAAGCGGATACTCCATCGCTTCGTTCGCCGGTATAGAGCTTCTTGACTAAGCGTTGTCGCAGACGAGATGCATGATGTTCGAAGTCTCAGAGGCCTATCACTTCCGCGGATTCGTCGTCCACGTTCGTGAGCGAGCCCCGTGGCGGTGCGCCCGCCTGCCGCGAGTCGGTTCGTGCGCCCAGTAGCTGGACCCGAGTGCCCCGGTCGTGGATACTCAATGCGGCAGAGGGGGACGCAATGCCCGGGAGATTCCGCGAACGATACGTCGGACCTGCGCCGATGATCATCTGTTGTCTTGCCGCACTGTCGGTATTGCCGCCACCGGCGAACGCGCGCGTAACGAGGATCGTCGTCGATACCGTGACGTCGCCAGCTTTCGACGGTCAGTCCTTCGGGGACGCTGGTCAATACGAGACCCTCGAAGGCCGCGCGTATGGCGAGCTCGATCCTACCGACCCGCGCAATGCAATCATCCAGGACATCGCGCTGGCGGCGCGAAACGCGAACGGCAATGTTGAGTACATGGCGACGTTCTTTCTCGTCAAGCCTGTCGACATGTCCAAGAGCAGCGGGCTGCTATGGCAATTCGTCCCGAACCGCGGCGGCAGGATCACGCTCTCTGCCGAACGCCGCGCCGACGGCGACATCGGCTTGAGCAGTGGCTGGCAGGGCGATAACGCCGGTGGCACGGCGCACAATACTCCAGGGCGCGAGCTTGTCGTCGTACCGATTGCCAAAAACCCGGACGGCTCCGCGATTGCCGGGACGGTCATGGGGCGGATCATCAACGCCGAGGGGCTCGAGTCGAGCCCGATCATCGTGCACTCGAATCCGCTGCCCTACGAGCCGGCGACGCTGGACACGACGCGGGCCCGCCTCACCATTATCGAGTCGGAAACCATCGATGGGCGCACGGGCGTAGCTCGCCAAGTGCCGAGCAGCGACTGGGCTTGGGCACGCTGCAGCAACGGCAGGGACCCGGTATTCCCTGGGAAGCCCGATCCGACGGAGATCTGCGTCCGCGGCGGCTTCGAGCCGAAACGCGTCTATCAAGTCGTATTCACCGCCCAAGATCCGCCGGTGCTCGGCATCGGTTTCGCAGCGTTCCGCGATGTTGGATCCTTCTTCAAGTTTGCGCGCGCCGACGACGACGGCACGCCCAACCCGGTGGCCGACCGAGTGGCTTGGATCGTCGCGCGCGGCAGCTCACAGTCCGGCAACATGCTCAGGCAGTACTTACATCTCGGCTTCAACGAGGACGAATCGCGGCGGCGCGTACACGACGGCAGCTGGATGTGGATCGCTGGCCGGCGCATCGCGCTTAACTTTCGCTTCGCGATGCCCGATGGCGTGCTGAAGCTTTACGAGCCGGGTGGCGAAGGCGCCATGTGGTGGGAGCGGTGGCCCGACTACGTTCGAGGGCAACCGACTGGCGGAATACTCGACCGCTGCAAGGCGTCCAGGACGTGTCCCAAGATCGTGGAGCATTTCGGCTCAGCGGAGATCTGGGCGCTCAAGTTCGGCCCCGGGCTCGTCGGTACAGATCCGAAGGCGGATATCCCTCTGCCGAGTAACGTGCGTCGATATTACATGCCGAGCACCCGCCACGGCGGCGGCGAGGGCAGCTTCGACGTCGAGCCGCCGGCGCCACCGACCTGCCCCAGCGAGGCGTACGGCCGCGGCATGTTCGCCGACAACCCGGTGCCGCATACCGAAACCCGCAACGCGATCGAGTTTCATCTGCGCAATTGGGTTGTGCAGGACGTCGCTCCGCCGCCAAGCCGCTGGCCCCGCCTGCACGGCGAGAACGCACATCTCGTCGCGGCAACCAAGGAAGCCATGGGGTTTCCGGACATACCGGGCGTGCCTCAAGGAGCGCCGACCGGGTTGATCAGCCCCGTGTTCGATTACGATTTCGGCCCCGACTTCGACCACTTCAACACGACCGGCGTGCCGACGATCATTCCGCCGATCATCAAGCAGGTGCTGCCTATGCTTGTCCCGCGGGTGGATGCGGACGGCAACGAGCTCGGCGGTGTCCCGGTGGTCTTGCGAGACGCCCCTCTCGGCACCTACCTCGGGTGGAATATCACCGCCGAAGGCTTTCATGCGGGCAAGATCTGCAACTATGCCGGCGGCATGATCCCGTTCGCGAGGACACAGGCGGAGCGCATCGCGAACGGGGACCCGCGCCTGTCGCTTGAGGAACGCTACGGCACTCACGCGGGGTATGTCGCGGCGGTGCGGCAGGCAACGGCAAACGCGGTCGCTCAGGGCTTCCTGCTACCGGCTGACGCGGAGGCGCTGATTGCGCGGGCTGACGCGAGCAACGTCCTCAATCCGTAAGGAGATGTGCATGGGCGCGAAAGCCGTTGCCGCCGCCGTGGCATTCAGTCTGCTAGCCCACTTGCAGATCGTGCTTGCGCAGGGCACGGCGGAGGTCGAAACCATCCTGTACAAGGCGGCGGACGCGCTCGGAATGCTCCGCACGCCGCGGGAAGTGGACAGAGTGGCGACGATGATTTTCTCCGGTACAGGGACGCTGACGCTCGATAGCGAAGTCTGCGTCATGGAGCACTATCGGGCCGGCATTCGATACCCCATCCCGAACGCGCGACACACTTTTCCCGTTCCGGGTATGCGCGTCGATTTCAGCTGCGCGCGGGAAGACGACGAGCAGGAGCGGCACATCCATGTCGTGGCGGGTGATCTCGCCTGGGACGAGACCGAGCCGGGCCTCAACGCGACGCCGGCGCCCGAGACGGTCCGCGAACGCCTCTTACAGGTGTGGATCCTTCCGCAGGGGCTGGTCAAAGCCGCCGCCGTGGCCGGTCCACTGGTCACAGCCTCCACCGAAGCTGGGAACCCAGTGCTGACGTTTCCTCTTCCTGCGCCGCTGGACGACACGGTCGTCAAGGTCACGCTGGATCCAGAGGTATTCCTCTCTCACACGATGCCGACGGGTCTGAAGCGCGAGTTCAGCCATCGGATTACGCGGGTCGAGACGCGATTCGACGGCGTCGTAATGGAAGTGACCTATGCGAACTACCAGGACTGGAATCATGCCGACTACAAGAGCGACGTGTTGCTGCCGGGCCGCATCGTGCACAGACTCGGCGGGACGACGACGCTCGAGCTTACATTGACCCATAGCAACACCTACAACCCCTATGTCGTCATGCCCGTGCCGGAGAACATCCCCCGGGCAGCGTCGGGCGCGGTGGGCCGAAGAAACGGCGGCTCGTGCTATAGTCCGGCCATCCTGCGGCTCACGCCCCGGTCTCGGGGGGGGGTACAGCGATGCATCGTAACTTACGGGCAATGGCCATTTTGAGCCTGACGTGGAGCGCCGGGCCGGTTTCGGCCCATCACGCGGTCCAAGCCCAGTTCGATCAGGACAACGTCGCCACGATCACCGGTGTCATGACGAGGGTGATGTGGATCAATCCGCACGTACGCTGGTTCATGGACGTCACGGATGAGAACGGCCATGTGACGACGTGGAATATATCCGGGGCGGCGCCCGGCGGGTTCCGCCGGATCGGAATCAGCGGCCGTGACGTGTTCAAAACGGGAGAAACCTACACGGCAACGATTGCACTAGCGAAGGATGGCTCGAGCTTCGGATACATCGTCACGTTTAAGCTGCCGGACGGTCGCCAGCTCGATCTGTGGCACCAGTACCAGGCTGAAGGGAGCTTCTGAACGGGCCGCCTCGACAGTGCGACGTGGCCCCGTGGACGCGATGAGAACACGAGCCCTCGTTCCAAGGAGAGTCCGACGATGAAGGTGTTTTGCCTTCCCTGCAGCCCGAAGATCGCGGGCATCGCGGCTGCCGCCGTACTCCTATCGGCGCCGGCTGCCGGCCAGAGCCGGTCTGCGCAAGCGGATCCCGCCGCCGTTCCGACGCCGCGAACCGCGGATGGTAAGCTGGACCTGAACGGCCGGTGGGGAGGCAGCGGTGGTGGTGGCGTCGGCGTCAAGGTGGTGGAGCCAGATGGAACCGAGATGGATTTCGACACATTCGGAGACTATCAAGGCGCTCTGAGCGCCGGTCAGGTCAGCCCTTCTGCGCGGATTCTCGGCCGTCAGCCCAACTATCGGCATGGGAACAATGTGTACGCCGAACGCGACGGCGGGATGGACCAGCGATACTACGCAAACCCGCCGCTCTACAGGCCGGAGTTCTGGGAGCGTGTGCGGTATCTCGACGTGAACGGGAACGTCGAGGATACGACCTTCATATGCATGCCGGCCGGTGTGCCGCGCATGGGACCGCCCGCTCGAGTCATCCAGTCGGCGACGGACGTGGTCCTTCTATATGACCAACGGAATACCTGGCGTGTGATCCCAACTGATGGGCGACCCCACGACCCCGTGAACGCGGAAGACCAGACCTTCATGGGAGACTCGATCGGATACTGGGACGGAGATACATTGGTCATCGACGTGGTTGGGTTCAACGATCTCACCTGGCTCGGCTGGCCGGGGTGGTTCCACTCAAACGAGATGCGAGTGGAAGAACGCTTCACACGTGTCGGCAACACGCTTCACTACGATGTCACGGTGCATGATCCCTCGGTGCTGTTACAGCCGTGGGTAATGGATACGCGAGTGCTGCAGCTCAATGCGAGCTCGGCGACGTACCTCGAGGATCCGCCTTGTCTGGACTTCGACTCGACGCACATGGTGACCCGGGAGCGGGGATAGATCGTACCCACGGTTCGAAAATTCGACGGTTCACCCGCACGGACAGCATCAATCCTGCGTCACTTCGAAGGCGAAGCGGAAGGCGGGCAAGTCCTCGCCCGGATGGTCCGCGGCATACGTGAGCTGCGGCATGCGGTAGTTGATCGGGATCTCGTCCGCGCCCTTGTAGATGCCGGGGTAGAGATCGATGAAATGCCAGCCCGGCGCGCCGGTCGCTTGCAGGTAGATCGTCAGATCGCCTTGGCTGTTGAACGCGCAGGCGTAACCGATATAGGAATTGTCGTAGACGACGTGCATGATGTTGGAGGTCTCTGTCCAGCCGACGCCTTTCAAATGCACGGTAAACGGCGTGCCGACGGGTCCACGCGTCACATCCAACGGCGAGGCCGTCGTTTGCACGAAATGCGTGCCGCGCTTCATCGCGCCGGCTGCATCGAGCCACAGCCCGTGCGTGCCGCCGAGATCGTCGGGCGTCTCGAACTCGAAGGCGACTTGGCCGCCGGCATCCGCGACCGCTTCGGCGACCGGCGTCGAAGACTCGGCCCAGCCGCCGCCGTCGATGCGGTTGCCGATCACCCGGGTCCAATGCAGCGTATAGCTTTCGCCCGGGCTCAAGCCAGCGGCGCTCACCGTGACCACCTCGCCGACGCCGGAGAAACGTGGGCTTGAGATCAGCTCGCCGCCGGGTGTTGCAAGACGCACCGCGGTCTGCGCCTGCGCATCGACCGAAGGCGGCAGCACCGGGTCGCCCGGTGTAACCGTAAAGGTTCTGTAGAAACGCGGCCGGTCGGGCTGCGGGCTCTGCTCCTGGTTGCGATACGGGAAGCCGAACTGGCCGTGCAGGACCTCGACGATGTGCTCGCCGACGTGGCCGGTCGCGGGGATCGTGAAGCTCGCGGAGCCTTGTGTCGTCACCGCCGAAGCCCAGCCCGTGAAGTTATTGTCGTAGAGAACGTTCCAGGATCGCTCCAAATCGCGGTAACCGATGCCTTTGACCTCGACGTTGATCGGCGTCCCCGCGGGGCCACTCTGCGGTGCGATGTCGACCGTCATGTCGATCGAATAGGCGGCCTGCGTGAACAGGCGATCACCCCGCTGCAAGACGATGTCGTGAACGAAGCCGAAATCTTCCGGGGTCTCGAAGACGGCTTCCAAGCGGCCGCCAGCGTCGCTTTTCACCGCCGCCATCTCATACGCGACGGGTATGAATTCGCGGCCGTGATATTCGGATTCGGTGACGTTCCATTTGCCGTTAACGGTGCGCCAGACAAGTTGGAATTCCTGGTTCGGCGGAAGATCTTCGGCCGTGACCGTAAAGGACGTTCCGATCTCACCGTGCACGGGCGCGACCCGCATCGTGCCGACATAGCCGCCTTGTGGCTTGCCGACCTCGACTTGCGGCCCAAAAGTGGATGAAGGGCCGGCGAGCGCCGCGGGCGCGCAGAGAAGGGCGATTGCGAATACGGACCCTGCGAGCGGCCCGGCATGAATTCTCATTGGACCTCTCCGATCTGGGCGGCGACCGCGGCCTTAGCGGGCAGCCGTCTCCATCATGGGCTCGCCTTCGACGATCGCCAGCTGAGATGGCGCGCGCGTGAACGGCTCCCAGGTCACGACGCTGTCGTCCTGCATGGTGACCAGGACCTTATAGCCCAACGTGCCGGTGGGGTAGCTGGCCGGGACGGTCCAGGAGTTGGCCCAGAAATAGTCGGTCGGCGGATCGCCGTGGGGACCGTAATCCATTGGCACGGTCTCGCCGCTGCCGAGCTCGACCATGACGCTCTTCACGGCCTCGCCGTCTACGACGGTCCCGTCCGGCCGAAGAACGCGGATGCGCCACGCAATTGCTTCGCCGCGCTTGTATCGACTCTGCAGGACGCACCAAGGTCCCATCTGTCCGTCGACACGGTGACGCACGAGGTCGCCTTCGAAGAAAAGCTTGCCGGCAGGCTCGGTGCGACTTTGCGCGAAAGCCGTCCCCGAAAGCCCGGCAAGCGCGATAGACACGGCGATGGCGGAGAGCGTAACGGATCTCATGGGAATTCCCCCTTTATTCTTGACCCAAGCGATGCATGCCCCGGCAAGTCTGACGCTCAGCATACCGGGTTCCCGGCCGGCCCGAAAGATCCGATCTCCGGCCTTGCTGCCGGGCGTCTACTCCGTCCATGCCGCGCGAACGGGCTGGCCGATCAGCACCGACGGGTCCGCTCCGGGCCGCGGCATGAACTTCTGTGGCCGCCCGCCCCAGACCTCGGCCGTGTACAGGTTGTTCTCCTGGTCGACGCTGAACTGATGCGTGCCCCAGAGGCCGCCCGGCGCGGGCGTCATCGTGCCCCAGGTCTGCAGCAGCCGGCCGGTCAGGTCGAACTCGTAGAACTTGAAGTTGCCGTGACCGTCGGACGCCCACAGGTGCTGGTCGGCCGTCATGTAGATGTGATACGTCGCTGCGGGCCCATCGCCGAGATACCACTCGCTCAGGAACTTGCCGTTCTCGTCGAAGACCTGGATGCGGCGGTTGCTGCGGTCGTTGACGTAGACGCGGCGCTGGTCGTCGATGGCAATGCCGTGAACAACGTTGAAGTAGCCGGGGCGCCGCTCCGTGCCGGCGTTGCCCATCTGGCCCCATGACATGAGGAAATTACCGTCCGTGTCGAACTTCATGACGCGGGTTTCCTCGTAGCCGTCCGAGACGAAGAAGCTGCCGTCGGGAAGCCAGGCGATGTCCGTCTGTCGGCCGAAGGTTTCGTCGGCCGGGCCGGTTTTCTGAGTCAGCGACGGCGTGCCGCGCCAGCCGGTCATTCTCGCGTTCTTCTCGGTCGTCGTGTCGTAGGTACCGATCGTCTGCAGCAGCTCCTTGCCGTCGTTGCTGAAGATCCGGATCACCTGGTGGCCGTCGTCGATTGCCCAGACGCGCTTCTCGGGGTCGTAGGGACTGATCAAGATTTTGTGAACGCGGCCCTGGGAAAGCACCTTGGGGTCGGCCGGCTTGAACAGGGAGTCCCACTGTGTCCAGTCCTCGATCATGTTGCCGTCGCCGTCGAAAACCATGATGACGTGGTGCCAGCGATAGTCGACGCCCTCTTCGCCCATGAACTGGTCCGTGGCTTCACCCGGGCTCGCGTAGGGGCCTACCGAGGCATTGCGCGCATACATTCCGACGCCGGGGACCTGCAGGCGCACCGTGCGGCCGTCATCGGTCTCGAGCTCGACGATCTGCGGGCTGAGATTCGATATATCGGGCAGCTCGCCACGCATCGCCACGAAGATGCGGTCCGGGTTCTGTGCGAACACGCCCTGGACCGCGCCCCAGGTCCAGCCTTCGTGGCCGGGCAAATTCGACAGAGGCTTGGGCCAGTTCGGGTCGACCACGTAGGGTCCGTGAACGAGCTCGTCGCTGATGTTGTGCGGGTCGACCCACTGGCCCGGATGCTGCTGAGCGATGGCGATCAATGCGCTCGCGTCCTGGGCAGAGCCCGTCGACGCCGTCCCCATGGCGACGCCCGATGCAGCGCATATGACGAAGACGATTCGACGGACGGTGCTCATGTTTTTTCCTCTTTTTGCTCGATTGTTTCGAGGATCAGGTGGTCCGGGCATTTTACACCTGCAGGCTCAATCGCAGCAGTGCCCCGTTAGCCCGGGCACCGCCCCAGGGCAGTCAAGGCCGAGCGTGGTCTGCGGCGCTCAATCGGAGTTAACATGGGGTGAAATGATCGACCCGGGAACCCGATGCGGGCCTGGGGCTGGGGGGAGAAGAACATGTTCCAGTTGTCGAGACGCCTTCTGATCACCATCCTGCTTTCCGGCGGTCTGCCGGCGTATGCGCAGAGCCAGTTGGCCGCGTTACCTGACGGGCCGGGGAAGGAGCTGGTCGAAGCCGCCTGTGTGGCGTGCCATGAGACCGACGTGATCTTCAGCTCGACCGGATACACGCACGAGCAGTGGGGCCGCCTGATCAGCAAGATGATCGACCTGCCGGATTCACTGAAGGCGAGCATCACGCAATACCTGGCAACGAGCTTTCCGGAGAAATACGATCGCCGCCCGACCCTGGCACTCGGCAACGCCAAGATTACCTTCCTGGAGTGGACCGTTCCCACGCCTGGGCAGCGGCCGCGGGATCCGGTCATGACGCCGGACGGGATGATCTGGTGGGCGGGGATGTACGGCAGCTTGATCGGCCGACTCGATCCGAAGAGCGGCGAAATGACGGAGTGGAAGCTCGATCCGCAAGCCAGGCCGCACAGCATTATCGACGACGCGCAGGGCAACATCTGGTACACGGGCAACGGCAACGGCACCGTGGGGATGCTCGACCCGGATACGGGTGAGATCACGGTCTACCCAATGCCCGATCCCGCCGCGCGCGACCCGCATACGCCCATCTTCAGCCGCAACGGCGATTACTGGTTCACCGTCCAGAACAGCAACATGCTCGGCCGCTTGGTCCCGGATACCGGCGACATCCGGCTGACTCATATGCCGACCGAGAACGCGCGGCCCTATGGCATCAAGGAAGATTCCACGGGCATGATCTGGATCGCCTACCGCGGCGCCGCGAAGATCGCGCGGGTCGATCCGGATTCGTGGGAAATCGAGGAATTCGAGACACCCGATCCGGATCCGCAATCACACCACGGCAACTACTACATTCGCCGGCTCGCGATCGACAGCTACGACACGATTTGGTACGTGGATTCCGGACGCGGCTATCTGGGCCGTCTCGATCCGAGGACCGGCGAGATTGACGAGTGGCTGACCCCCAGCGGACCCGGCTCGCATCCTTACGCGATCGAGGTCGTCAACGACATCGTTTGGCTCAACGAGTCGGAACAGCGGCCCGACGTGCTGCTGCGGTTCGACCCGCAAACCGAGCGGTTCCAGAGCTGGCCCATCCCTTCCGGGGTGGGCATCATCCGCAACATGCGGGCGACGCATGAAGGCAACCTGGTGATTCACCAGAGCAGCAGCAATACCGTAGGCCTCGTCCTTATCGACCGCGAGAGCTCGTGGGTCCCGGGGCCGTATCGGCCCTGATAGGTCGCGATGTACTAGACCTCGAGAAGAACTAATGAAGGTCGAAAAAGAGACTCTGGTCGCAGAGATCGTCAGCGCAGCGATGCTCCTCGTCTGCTTGTCGCTGTTACCCGCCGCGACGAGCGCGCACCACTCCAGAGTGGAGTACACCGACGGCGCGATGCACGAGATCGAGGGCGAGGTGGTCAGAGTCGTGTGGAGAAATCCGCACATCATGATCACCGTCAGAGCCGTGACGGCCGAGGGAACGGCGGAGGATTGGGTACTGGAAGGCCCCGGGGCGGGGACCGTGCGGCAGGAGGGTCTGATCGACGGCTATGTTTCGCAAGGCGATCGGGTGAAGGCCTCAGGCCAACGATCCGACCGCCGCGAGCATTGGCTCAGGCTTGCGAACGTGCTCGCCCCGAGCGGAACCGAGCTGGTCTTCACCAGCGCGGGGCCGCGATGGTCGTCCGACTTCATCGGCGGCAGCCGAGAGGCGGAGGCCGAGGCCGCCGAGGATGAAACGCCGCCCGAAGGAATCTTTCGCGTCTGGGTGTGGACGGGCGGCACGCCGTACGAGGTGACGGAAGAGCCCCCGCTGACGCCCGAGGCGATGGCCGCCTACCAAAGCTACGATCCGCTCCGGGACGACCCCGTTCTCGAGTGCGAGCTTCCCGGGATGCCGCGGGTCATGACGATTGCAGGCGCTCGTCCGTTCGAGCTCGAGCGGCGCGGTGAGGATATTCTGATTGTTTCCCAAAACTTCAATCAGACTCGAGTGATCCACCTGAGCAACGGAGCCGTGCCGAGCGACACGGAGGCGACCTCACTGGGGTATTCACGGGGCCGCTGGGAGGGAGAGACTCTGGTTGTCTCGACGACCCGGATCAGCTACCCGTTCTTCGATATACCGCCGTGGTGGGGTATTCCGCAGACGGAGGCGATCGAAATCGTCGAGCGCTTTACTCCCGACGGGGACAGGCTCGTGTATGACTTCTGGGCGTATGACCCAACGACATTCACGGCACCGATCGACAAGCCCGGTTTCCTGATGTGGACTTGGCAACCGGGGCTGGAGGTCGAGGCGGATCGCTGCGAACCCTATTTCGAGGATCCTTAAGACAGGGCTTTCATCCCAGCAGCGGTAAGAATGAGCGTCGCAACGGAGGCGAGATGAGCTGGATTCGTGTTGGTTTCCTGCTCGGGGGCTGGTTCGGAGCCTCATGGGCGGGAGCACACCATGCGGCTACGGGGCTTTACGACGGGAGCAGCATCGGAGAGGTGGAGGGAGAGATCACTTCTATCTTTTGGCGTAACCCTCATGTGCGGCTTCGGATCGAGCGCGATGGCGAGGCGGGCCCGGAGGAGTGGGCGGTGGAGTTCGGTTCCGTGAACACGCTGGAGCGCATCGGGGTCAGCTCGGACATGGTGCAAGTAGGCGATCGCGTAAAGGTCTCCGGAAGGCTGGGGCGAGACGGCTTGAAGGCTCTGTTCGCGGATTCAGTCACGCTGTCCGGTGGTAGGGAGCTGCCACTGAATGCCAGCGTCCGAAGCCGTTATGGTGTGACGGAGAGGGCCATACGCGATGCGCTGGATACCGATCCCGATCTGCGGGCCGACATCTTTCGAGTCTGGCTTCCGAACGAGCGTCCGAACACGGGAGCGGGCACCACGCGGTATCCGCTGACGGAGGCGGGCCGCGCCGCGCAAGCGGCATGGAACCCGGCGGACGACCCGGCGTTGAGGTGCATACCGCCCGGATTACCGACGGCGATGGACAACCCGTATCCGATTCAATTTCGCGATCAAGGCGACACCATCATCCTGCTCCTCGAGGAATGGGATGGGGTCCGCGCCATTCACATGAACGGCGTCAGGTCCCCGGAGCAGACCGACTCGCGCATGGGGCATTCCGTCGGGCGCTGGGACGCCAACACGTTGATCGTCGAGACAACCGACATCGGCTGGCGCTATATCGATGATCTCGGCACGCCGCAAAGTGAGGATGCGGTAATCGTTGAGCGTTTCGCCCTCGATGCGGACGGAACTCGCTTGGCTTGGGAAGCCCGGATCACGGACGCCGTGAATTTCACAGAGCCCGTGGTCATGGAGGGCGAGTGGATTTGGCTCCCAGGCCATGAGATCAAGCCCTTCAATTGCACGCTGTCCGCCGAGTGATGGCGTTGCGCGCTTGCTGCTCGCGAAGTGTACGAGTTCGCTTTCATCATCCAGCCGTTGAAGATTCAGGGAGCGACCGGGTCGACAGTCGCACCCGCCGCAATTTACTGAGGAGAATCCCAATGCGAAATGCCCTATTTGTTGCGGGCCTGGCCGCGGCGCTCGCGTTGACGCCGATCGTTCACGCCGATGAGGGCCTCGTCGTGGGCACGGAAGCTATCGCAGGCAGCGATATACCGGCGGCCTACCATCTGGTCCCGACCGTCGACGGGCTGTTCACGGCGATCGGGTTGCGCAAGCCCAGCGGCGATGGGCCGTTTCCGATCGTGTTGTTTGCCTCCGGGAACGGCGGCGAAGGGCTCGATTGGGTAAAAAATGCGAGCCATAACATGAGCTGGACTCAGGAGCAGTTTCTCGATGCAGGCTACGCCGTGGCCTGGATGCGCTATCGAGCCGAAGTCGACGTGCCGGAGTACGACGGCAAAGCGCTCGACGATCGCGCCTGGTCGGGACGGCCGCGCTTGAGCCGCGCACCGTTCGAGTACGAGGACGTCATCGGCATTTTCGAGTACGTGAAAACGCTTCCCGAGATTCAGGCGGACCGTGTCGCGTACATGGGCATGAGCCATGGCGGCGAGATGCTCATGAAAATCGCGTCGGTGTATGACGGCTTGCGCGCGGGCATTGCGAGTGAGCCCGCGTCGGCGGGTTTCCTCGCGCGCGGCCCGGCAGATCCGAACGCACCGGAACGCCCCGAGACCGCGGAGGTCTACACGGCAGACATGCAGGCGCAGGCCGTGCGCGAGCTGCACGCGCGCATCGATCGCAACGTCGCCATGCAGCGCATTGCGCCGATCGATATTCCGATTTTCGTGCAGGGGCGGGACCGGGATCACAACCAGGATACGTTTCGGGTCAACTACGAGCTGCTGCAGGAAGCCGGCAAGGAGGTCGAGTGGAAGACCTACGACCACGACGAGCACGGCTTCGTCTACGTCAAGCGCAATACGGATGGCCGTTACGAGCCGAATGCGGTGCAGCGCGAGGCCGTCGCGGACTCGATCGCTTTCTTCGATCGGCACATGAAGCGTTGATCGACGGACGGGGTCGACGTGAGTGTCTTGGCCGTATTCCTTGCCGGAGCGCCGGTTCCAACGAAAATAGGGAACAACTGATGAACAAATTTCGCCTCTCGACGTTTGCCGTCTCACTGAGCTTCTCGCTGTCCGTTGCTGCGCCGCTGCAGGCTCAGCAGCCGCAGAACTACGAAATCACGCAGGTCGCGGACGGTCTCTATCGTGCGGCCACCAGCTCCCACCGCACGGTGTTTCTCGTGACCGAGGAGGGAATCATCCTGGCGGATCCCATTCACACGGACTTTTCCACTTGGCTGAAGTCCGAGCTGCAGCAGCGCTTCGGTGTCCCGGTCAGACACGTGCTATACAGCCACCATCACTGGGATCATGCCTCGGGCGGCGCGGTCTTCGCGGACACGGCGACCTTCGTTGCGCACGAGGACATGGCGGCCGCGCTCGCGGCACCGCTGCCGAGCAACGCGACGGTTCTCGATGCGAGCGGCAACGGGGTTCTGGAGCGGGGCGAGGCGAGCGGCGGTTTCGCCGAGAACTTCGACCGGCTGGATACCGATCAGGACGGCGGCCTCAGTGGAGCGGAGATCAATGTCGATATCCATCCTCCGGAGCTGCTCTATTCCGACCGCATGACGGTAAGCTTGGGCGGTGAGCGCGTCGAGCTCATACATCCCGAGCCGGCGCATTCGAGCGATACGACCATTCTGTATTTCCCCGAGCAACGCGCAGGCTTTGCGGTCGATTACATAAACGTCAGGCGTTTACCGGGATCCTTCGATCCGTACCCGTTCGACCAGTACGTCAGCGCCGTCGCCACGATGTTTGCGCTCGATATCGATATCGTCGTACCGGGCCATGGGAACGTCGGGCAGCGGGAGGACCTCGCCGAATACATGGGCTTCCTGCGAGATCTCCAGACGGAAGTCGCCGCCGCGATCGCGGATGGACAGACGCTGCAACAGGCTCAGCAATCCGTGGAGCTTGCGGAATATTCGGGCTGGCTGCTTTTCGACGAGCGCAAGGCCAATGTCGTCGCCGGCGCCTATGCCATCTTGAGCGGCACGCGCTGAGTCCATTGAGCGATATCTATGTAGAATAGCGAACACAGCTCAAGGTTCGGGGGGTGCAATCTTGAGAACGCTCACACGTCTTGCGGCGGCTTGCTTGGCCGCCACGCCCGTCTGGGGCCACCACAGCGACGCCGGCCTGGACGTCAACTCGATCCTGGCTTTCGAGGGGACGGTCACCGAGTTCGCGTTTCGCAATCCTCACGTCTACGTCGGTGTCGAGACTGCGGGCCCGAGCGGCGAGCCGGTGACCTGGGCGCTGCAAATGGGTACGGCCAACAATCTCAATCGACAAGGCTGGGTGCGGGACACGCTCAAGCCCGGCGACCAAGTCGCGGTCCGCGTGCATCCTGCGACGGACGGGCGACCCTACGGCGTGGTGACATCCATCGACAAGCAAGGCGGGCTGGGTCTGGCGCCGGTCTCCGACGAGCCGCAAGCGCCGGCCCGCGCAACGACCCTGGCGGGCAAATGGCGCGCGGACGTTTCCAAGCTCGTCGAATACCCGGGCGGTTTCGACGGGTTTTTTCACGCTGAGCTCGAGCTGACCGAGCGGGGCGCCGCCGCCCAGGCCCTATACGACCCGCTTTCCGCGGAGAACCCCGAGTCGACGTGCATCGGACGACCGGCACCGGCGGCGTTGGTGTCGAGCCGCCTCTATCTGCTCGAGTTCGAGCTCAACGAGGACACCGTCGTCATCCGAACCGAATATTTCGACGAGGAACGAACGATCCATATGGACGGCCGCGACCATCCGGACGGCAGCGGCCGTTTCGCCAGCGGGCATTCGATCGGCTGGTGGGAGAGCGAGACGCTCGTGATCGATACCACCCACTTCGCCGATCATCGCTCGCCGTACCAGATCGGTGTGCCCTCAGGACCGCGGAAGCACGTCGTCGAGCGATACCGACTGATCGAGAACGGCACGAGAATGCTGGCCGAGTTCGTCCTCGAAGATCCGGAATACATTGCCGAGCCCTTGACCCATCAAAGGGAGCTGATCTACTTGCCCCACGAAACCATGTATCGCTTCAACTGTGACCCGGATTCGACCAGCCGTTTCGTGCGCTGATCTGAGGTAGTGCCGATGGCGAGACCCTTCATCCTCGCGGCCGCGCTGATGCTTGCCGCCGCGACTCCCTCCGCGGCGCTCGCGCAGCAAGCCGCCGCCGACCGCTCGATGTCGTTTTTCGTGACCAGCCGGCCCATCGGTGACGGCGGCAATCTCGGCGGGCTTGCCGGCGCGGATGCGCATTGCCAGGCGCT
>Ga0214472_10001324_pt1 | contig 28052 bp, 26 predicted proteins | sample RVTome_6_FD_207662 | JGI IMG/M metagenome (GOLD analysis project Ga0214472, IMG submission 207662) | Soil microbial communities from uranium-contaminated site in the Upper Colorado River Basin, Wyoming, United States - RVT140D175 | ecosystem: Environmental > Terrestrial > Soil > Contaminated >...
CGTCGACTTCCTTGATCTGGGAGACATAGGTCAGGTCCTGAACCGCGGCGGCGACGGCGTCGTGGCTATCACAGCCGGTGAAGGCCGTCTTGAACTTGCGGGGAAAGCTCTGGGTGATGGGATGCCGCACGCCAAAGCGGACATAGGCGGTCAGATAGGGCGTCGGGTCAAAAACTTCATCGGGGCAGACCCCGGCCACCGGGGAACCCACCACGTTGCGGACCGTATTGCCGCAGGCTTCCCGGCTGGTCAATCCCGCGGTGGCCAGCAGACGCAATACTTCAGGGCACTCGGGCAGTGGAATGTGATGAAGCTGGACATTCTCTCTGGTGGTAATATGGCCCTTCTTCAGGGGCGCGTATCGCTCGGCGATGTCTCCCAGCACCTTCAAGGCCGGCGCGGTGAGGATTCCACCGGGAATCTTGACCCGGATCATCTGGACGTCGGCCTGCCGCTGGCCGTAAACACCCTGCCTCAGGCGGAAGGGAGTGAACACGGTATTGTCCTGGTCTCCAGCCTGGAAACGGGCCGACTCAACCTCAAACCGCTGGACCTCGTCCTCAATGAAGGGGATAATCCCGGGCGAATCATGGGACAACTCGATGCTTTTCTGGTATATCTGCTCCTGGGTAATATCCGTCTGACTGGTCATTGGATTCCCCTCCTTCATGTCAGGTCTATCGGCAAATCGGGTCTATTGGACAAAATAAAACGCCCGCTCAGATGGCATAATCACTGGCGGGCGCAGGGCGTTATATCGGACGATAACTGGTCTGCCCCCTATGTCGGGGGACACGTACAGAAGCAAACGCGGAGGGCTGTAAGATTCATATCCCTAGGAGTCTATCCCCGATGTCGGGCATTGTCAACAATTGCGATACTGCGGTCGGGGTTCCATCGATTATGTCGATGTTAATACTTGGACACATTGATCTTGGTAAGCCGACCGGTCAACAGAAAGATGACCCGCTCGGCGATATTGGTGGCCCGATCGGCGATGCGTTCCAGGTCATGGGCCACCCACAGCAGGTAGGTGGCGCGCTGGATGGTTGAAGGGTCCTCAATCATGTAGGTGAGCAGCTCACGGTAGATCTGATCGTACAGTTCATCCACTTCGTCATCATCGTTGCAGACTTGCCGGGCCGCGACTTCATCCCGGTGAACCAGGGCATCCAGACTGCGCCGCAACATTGTGGTCGCTTTTTCCGCCATCCTGGGAATATCGATGAGGGGTTTCAGCGGCGGCTCGTCGCCCATCATCACACTGATCTTGGCAATTCCCTCAGCGTAGTCACCCATCCGCTCCAGTTCCGTGGAAATGTGGAGCACCGCCATCAGCGTGCGGAGGTCAATGGCGATGGGTTGCTGAGTGGCAATAAGGTCGATACACTGTTCCTCCAACTGATACCGGTGCTGGTCAATATAGTCATCCTCTTCCACCACCTGACGGGAGAGGTGCAAGTCCCGGTTCTTCAGACCGATTAACGACTTGGTAATCGCCTTTTCCACCATGCTGCCCAGCGAGAGAAGGTCGTCCTGCAGAGTCTTCAAGTTTCGGTCAAAATCAGCCCTTACCATCTAGTCTCCTCAATCACCCCGATTAGCCGAATCTGCCGGTGATGTACGCTTCCGTCCGTTCATCTTCCGGGTTGGTGGTGATCTGCCTGGTTTCGCCAAACTCGACCAATTCGCCGATGCGTTCCTCATTCCCCATCAAAAAGGCGGTGTAATCCGAGGCTCGGGCGGCCTGCTGCATGTTGTGAGTTACGATAATAATCGAGTACTCCTCCGATAGTTCCCGCATCAGTTCTTCAATCGCCAGGGTAGCAAAGGGGTCGAGGGCGGAACAAGGCTCGTCCATCAGGATTACCCGGGGATGTACCGCCAACGCCCGGGCAATGCAGAGCCGCTGCTGCTGCCCACCGGACAGGGCGAGGGCACTGCTCTTGAGCCGGTCTTTAACCTCATCCCACAACGCCGCCCGACGCAAGGACTGCTCCACCAGCTCTTCCAGTTCGCCCCGGTAGCCGTTGATCTTGGGGCCGAAAGCCACGTTGTCGTAAATCGACTTGGGGAAAGGGTTGGGTCTCTGGAACACCATGCCAACCTGATAGCGGATTGCGGTGGAGTCTACTCCCGGGCCGTACAGGTCTTCCCCATCGAACAGGATTTGTCCGGTCATGTTAAACGCGGAAATCAAGTCATTCATTCGGTTGAAGCAACGCAGCAAGGTACTCTTGCCGCATCCCGAGGGGCCGATGATGGCAGTAACTTTATGGGTTGGGAAATCCAGGGTCACATCGGAGAGAACCTTCCTGGTGCCATAGTAAACACTGAGGCCATTGACCCGGATTATGGGCCCAACCTCCGGTGAATCAGCGCCTCTTTTCCGATCTCCGGTGCCTGCTGCCATCCCCATTTCGTTGTCGGTATCCTCCGGATTGCTGATAGACCATTATAACCCATTGCGGCACGGTTAAGATCTTGGAACGAGAACTTGGGACAAAGGCTTGGGACGAAAAACTTTGCATTACCCTTCCGGCAGCGTAAATTGTATACTGGGCCCTGAACCATCTTGAAACCTTTCCTTGTAAGTAAGATGTAAGTAAGATTTGCCGGCAAGATTGGCCGAGGTAATCCCGTCATGAACCGCCAGCTAAAGCAGGCGGTTTGTCCTTCGGCAGCTCACGCCGCCGGGACCATTGGCTGCATGACAACAGCCCTGGCCCGGATATTCCAGGCCGCAACAGCATCGGCGTGGCCAGCGAACTCGCAACCGATGCAGAGGAATTGGGATTGAGACAACCGATTAGCCTGATCCACCAACCCACAGGCGGGACAAGTCCGACTGGTGTTCCTGGGATCAACCAGGACTACCGGAACACCGACCAGCCTTGCCTTGTACTGGATGAAACACCGGAGTTGGAAGAAAGACCAATTAGCGTGGCGCGACCGCTGACGCTTGCGAAACCGTTTCCCATTCTGGCGTATCCCCTGGAGGTCCTCCAGGGCGATGCCCCTGTTGGTGTCTTTGGCTTGTCGCACCAGTGCTTTGCTGAGGACATGGTTGGTATCACGCTGAAAACGCTTCTGATTGCCGGAGATGCGCCGCAGCTTCCTTCTCGCGGAACGGGTCTGCTTGCGCTGAAGATTGCGGCGGCGGTGGCTGTGGACTCGGCGTTGCCGTTCTACGTTCTCACCGGTGTGGACGGCACCGTCGCTATCCACGGCGAGGTTGACGATGCCCAGGTCCACTCCCAGGTAATCTGGGACTTGCGCTTCAGTCGGCTCCGGCACGTCCAGAGTCACGAAGAGGAAGAAGGTCCCGTTGCGCAGCACCAGGTCGGCCTGGCCCTTTCGCCGGTCCAGCCGGGCGGCTTGATACTCGCCGAACCGGACGGGGATGACCTGGCGGCCCGAGAGAGTCAACAGGCTCACCGCCTCCAGCCTCCGCCAGGACATGATGCGCTCGTCGTAGGGGACCGCCCCGTCAGTCCGGAATCTCGGCTGGATGCTCCTGTTACGTTTGTACGCTTCCACCACCTTGGAGATGGCCCGGATGGTCAACTGGGCGGAAAGGCCAAACTGCTCTCGGATATCGTAGTAGACCAGCTTCTGGAGGGCGACCTTGTTGGCGCACTTCTCGCTGAAGGCAGTTTCGGCGATGGAATCGCAGGCGGCGTTGAAGCGGTGCACCGTCTCCAGCAATGCGCTGCGCTGGTTGGCATCAGGAGCGAGCTTGACCGGGAGCGTCAAATTCATGGATGTATGTTAACGCAACAACACTCAATAGACAAAGAGGGGCGCTTTCCTCTGCCGGTTTTAGCCGGCAGCTTCCAGCGCCACGATCTGTGAACTCCTCCCGAATATATTCCGGCAGATTCCGCCTTCACGAAGGAATTGGACCATGACCGCCAACGCCGCCGCCGACATTCCCCGCAGCTATAACGCCGCCGACGTGGAGCCGCGAGTCTATCAGAATTGGATGGACCGCGGTTACTTTACGCCGTCGGTTGACCCCGACAAAAGACCCTACTGCATCATCATGCCGCCACCCAATGTTACCGGAGAGTTGCACCTGGGACATGCCCTGACCGCCTCCATCGAAGATGCGCTGTGCCGCTGGCACAGGATGCTGGGCGATTCGACTCTCTGGCTGCCGGGCAAGGACCACGCGGGCATCGCTACTCAGTGGGTGGTCGAGCGGCTGCTGGCCCAGGAAGGTACCAGCCGGCACGAGTTGGGCCGGGAGAAGTTCGTGGAACGGGTCTGGGAGTGGGTCGGCAAGTACGGCAACACCATTGACCAGCAGCACAAGCGGCTGGGCGCTTCCTGCGACTGGTCTCGGCTGCGCTTCACCCTGGACTCGGGGCCGGTCAAGGCGGTGCGGACTACCTTCGTCAACCTGTACCACAAGGGACTGATCTACCGCCATGAGCGCATCATCAACTGGTGCCCCCGCTGCGCCACCGCCCTGTCCGACCTGGAAGTGGAGTATGAGGAGCAGAACGGCAAGCTGTACCATCTCCGCTACCCGCTGGCCGGCCAACCCGGAGCGTTTATCACCGTTGCCACCACCCGGCCGGAGTCGATGCTGGGCGATACCGGCGTGGCGGTGCACCCGGACGACCCTCGTTACCGGGCTATGGTCGGCGCAAAGGTGATGCTGCCAATCATGGACCGGCCCATTCCCATCGTGGCCGACGATGCCCTGGAGATGGAGTTCGGCACCGGAGCTTTGAAAGTGACGCCGGGCCATGACCCGGTGGACTTCGAAATCGGCCAGCGTCACGGTCTGGAGACCATCAACGTGATCGGTTTCGATGGCCACATGACCGCCGCCGCCGGTAAATACGCCGGTATGGAGCGGTTTCAGGCGCGCCAGGCCGTCGTCGAAGAGCTGGACTCCCTGGACCTTCTGGAGAAAATTGAGGAATACCGTCACTCGGTGGGACACTGCCAGCGTTGCGCCTCGGTGGTGGAGCCCCTGATCAGCTTGCAGTGGTTTCTAAACGTGGGACACCACGATGAACCCGACAGCATTGCCGGTCGCGCTCACGCGGCGGTCGCCAGCGGCGCTATTGCGGTGGTGCCCGACCGCTTCAGCCGGGTGTACCTCAACTGGCTGGAAAATATTCGCGACTGGTGCATTAGCCGGCAACTCTGGTGGGGGCACCGCATACCGGTCTGGTACTGCGACGCCTGCAGCGAAATTATTGTGGCCGTTGACGACCCAACTCGGTGCACCAGTTGCGGCTCGGCGGATCTGCAGCAAGACCCGGACGTGTTGGACACCTGGTTCAGCTCCGGTCTCTGGCCGCATTCGACGCTGGGCTGGCCCGACGATACCGGGGACCTGGACTACTTCTACCCCACGTCGGTGATGGAAACCGGGTACGACATCCTGTTTTTCTGGATTGCCCGTATGATTATGCTGGGCATCGAGAACACCGGCGAGATCCCCTTCCGTACGGTCTACCTGCACGGCCTGGTCCGGGACTCTCAAGGGGCCAAGATGAGCAAGACCAGAGGCAATACTTTGGACCCGCTGGAGTTGATCGATCAGTACGGTACCGACGCCCTCCGGTTCGCGCTGACCACCGGCACCGCCCCGGGCAATGACCTGCGAATCACCGAGGGCAAGCTGGACTCGGCGCGCAACTTCGCCAACAAAATCTGGAACGCCGCCCGCTATGTGATGACCAGCCTGGGCTCGGGATCCGGGCTGACTGGATGGAGCGCCTTGCCGGCTCTGGAGCACCGGGAAGACCGCTGGATCGTCAGTCTGCTGGACCGGGTCACTGCTGAGGTCAACCAGTCCCTGGAAACCTTCGAGTTGGGAGAGGCCCAGCAGAAGCTCTACGAGTTTGTCTGGAACGAATTCTGCGACTGGTATATCGAGATGGCCAAGATCCGGCTTCGCTCTGGAGTCGGACCGTCGCCACTGCCGGTTCTGGCCCATGTGCTGGAGCGGACCCTGCGTTTGCTGCATCCCTTCATGCCCTTCATAACTGAAGAAATCTGGCAAAACCTGCTGCTCCGTCTGCCGGAAGAGGGAGATCTCCCCGAATCGATAATGGTCGCCCCCTATCCCCAGGCGGACAACCTCCGGCAGGACGGCCGGGCGGAGGAAGAGGTCAACCTGGTCATACAGGCGATCAGAGCGGTGCGCAACACCCGGGCCCAGCTTCACATACCGGCTGGTCAGCGGCTGGAGGCGATGGTGGAAGCCAATGGTATGCAAAGCACCATCGAAGAAGAAGCCGAGGTTATCCGCGCTCTGTCCCGGGTGGAGCCGTTGCGCATTGTGTCAAGCAACTCGGCAGAGCAAGGTCACCCCAGGGGAATCACGCTGGTGGTGTACCCCCTGGTGGTCCGGCTGCCGCTGGAGGGAGTGGTGGACCTGGCGTCGGAAGAGAAACGGCTGAGATCAGAACTGGAAGGCGCGCTCAAGAACCTCCAGCGGGTGGAAACCCTGGTCTCCAACCCGGACTTTCGGGCCAAGGCCCGGCCCGAGGTGGTGGAGAACGAGGAGGAAAGGCTCCGTTCCTTGACCGAACAGACCCAGCGGCTGGAGGAAATTTTGGCCCAGCTGAGCGGTCAATCGTAGGCGTCAATATACCAGAATTTAACCGGCAAAAATGCGCCGCCCACGAGCAAGGGCTTGGGCTTACCGCTTCAGCCGATTTGATTGTTTCTGGTTTGGTTGCTGCTTTGGTTGTTGCTTTGATTTTTGCCGGGTATTGTCCGGAACAGATTTGAAAACTGGCGGGTTAAATAGTGGCAAGGCCGTTTCCGGTTGTAGTATCCTGATATCTGGAGGAGGGGATTGGCCAGAATTAACATTTGACCCTGAATTAAAATACTGACGTGATTGGGAAGCTGAGAGGAGAAAGATTGAGAGTGAATAAGCAGTATGGTCTTGCAATATTTTTAGCGTTGGCAGTAATGTTGGTGGTGGCCTGTCGGTCAGCTCCGACGCCAGTGCCAACCGAGGTCCCGACCGCAGTCCCGACCGTCGCTGCTCCGACCAATACGCCGGAGCCAACGGCAACCACGGCCCCGACGAATACGCCAGTTCCCACCGCTACGATAGCGTTGCCGACCAATACGCCGGAGCCTACGCTGGCTCCCACGCCGGTCCCCACCATTGATCTGGAGGCCGCCAAGAGCGACCAGCCGCCCCATGTGTTCGTAGGCACGGCCAAGATTAACGGTGTGGCGGCTCCCCGCGGCACGATCATCTCGGCCCTTATTGGTGGTCAGATAGCGGCAACTGGTCTAGTGGAAGACGCCGGAAAGTTCACCGCGATTAAAGTAGAAATACCGGGATATCCAGTAACCTTCCAGATAGGCGATCTGGATGCCAGCCAACCCCCAATTACAACCGTGATTGGTGAAGCCACCGTGCTGGACCTGAACGCTTCGAGAAATTGATCGGGGGATAATTTCAGTCAAACAGGCGGCTACTCACGGTGACTTCGGTACTGGGCATCATCGGCTTTCCCATTGGGCATTCCATTTCTCCGGTGTTCCAGCAAGCGGCGCTGGACCATTGTGGTATAGATGCTACCTATCGAGCCTGGGAGGTGTCTCCGGACCAGGCAGGTGACTTTGTAACCGGCTTGCGCCGCGCTGAGGTGTTGGGGATCAACGTCACTGTCCCCCACAAGGAAGGGGTAATACCCTATCTGGACGAAGTAGACGATTGGGCCGCCGAAGCCGGGGCCGTCAATACCATCGTCAACCGGGAGGGGCGTCTCATTGGCCACAACACCGACGGCTACGGATTTTTGCGGGCGTTGCGAGAGGGGGGCGGCTTTCAACCCCAGGGCCGGCGGGTCTTGATTCTAGGGGCCGGCGGCGCGGCGCGGGGTGTCGTTCTGGCGTTGGTGCGGGAAGGAATCAGCCGGTTACTGGTGGCCAACCGGACCCTGCCTCGGGCGGAAGCGCTGGCGCAGTTAGCCCGATCCAGGGGGATACTGGCTCAGGCCATACCCCTGTCGTGGAACCAGCTTTCCCTGGCTGCGGTCGAGGCTCACTTGATTGTTAACTGCACCACCATCGGAATGGCCCACGGGCCTGACCCCACGGGCACGCCCTTGCTGCTGCACCAGATACCGCCCACATCTCTGGTATATGATCTGGTGTATAATCCTCTGGAAACGCCGTTGCTGCGGGCCGCGGCCCGGGCCGGGGCCGGCATCCTGGGGGGAATCCAGATGCTGGTATACCAGGGGGCGGCCTCCTTCGAGATGTGGACTGGAATGGCCGCTCCGCTGCCGGTGATGCTGGAGGCGGCCACCCGGGCGATGTCCGCGCTGGCCGCGGACCGTGGCCCCTGAGCCAGGGCTACCCGGTCCCCCTCCCTGGCCAAGAGGGAGAACACCGTTGGTCAGTCACACTTCAAGAGGTATCCAAAAGAGGTATCCAACATGATTCGGTGGTTCACTGCAGGCGAGTCCCATGGACCGGGACTGATGGTAATTGTTGAGGGCGTCCCGGCGGGTCTGCCCATCAGCGAAGAGTACATCGCGGTCCATCTGGGCCGCCGGCAGAAAGGCTACGGCCGGGGCGGGCGCATGCTCATCGAGCAGGACCGCGCCCGCGTTATGTCGGGAGTCCGTCACGGCAAGACCCTGGGCAGTCCCATCGGTATGACCATCGAAAACAAGGACTGGGCCAACTGGCTGGAAGCAATGGCCATTGAATATGTCGAAAATCCGTCTCAAGAAGGCCGCAACCAGCGGGTGACCCGCCTTCGCCCCGGCCACGCCGACCTGCCGGGCACGATGAAGTACGGCTTTGACGATGTCCGTAACTCTCTGGAACGGGCCAGCGCCCGGGAGACCGCCGCGCGGGTGGCCGCCGGGGCGGTGGCCATGCGCCTGCTGGAGGAGTTTGGCATCAGAATGCGCAGCCACGTCATCGCCATTGGGCCAATCTCGGCCAGCGTCCCGGCGACCATCGATTGGGACGCGGTGGAGGAGTCTCCGGTGCGTTGCGCCGACCCGGCTGCCGCCAGCCGGATGATGGCCGAAATCGATGCCACCAGAGAGGCGGGGGACACCATCGGCGGTACGGTGGAGGTGATCGCCGAAAACGTCCCCATCGGCCTTGGTTCGCACGTTCATTGGGACCGGAAGCTGGATGGCCTCATAGCTCAGGCGTTGATGTCAATCAACGCGGTGAAAGCGGTCTCCATCGGCCCGGGCTGGGAAATCATCGACCAGCGGGGGTCTCAGGTGCAGGACATCATCGAACCGGTAACCGACCCGGACCATCCCTGGCAGCGCAAGACCAACCGGGCGGGAGGACTGGAAGGCGGCATGACCGACGGTATGCCGGTGGTGGCCCGCTTTGCCATCAAGCCCATTGCCACGCTGCGTAACCCGTTGCCGTCGGTGGACCTGGACACCGGCGGACCGGTGCAGGCCCATTTCGAGCGTTCCGATGTCTGTCAGGTGCCGCCGGCAGGGGTCATTGGCGAGGCGATGGTTGCCCTGGTGCTGGCGAATGCCTTCATGGAAAAGTTCGGCGGTGATTCCATCCCCGAGACCCGCCGCAACCATGACGGTTATATCAAGACCGTCGGCCCCCGGAGGGTCTACCAGTAGCGGAACGGTGATTTATCCGTTGTTATATAAAGAAAGATGGCGTCCCACATTAACCTATCTGGATGGACTTGACCTGGGGTTTCTGTTAGACTGAGGCTGGTTCCTAAATTCCCCTAATTGAGGAGGCCAATCATGGAAGGAAAAGTCCAACTGGAAATCACCTACTGCGTTCCTTGACAACACCACGCTACCGCCACGTGGATGGCGAATGAGTTTTTCCGGGCCTACGGTCCCGATGCGGCCATTACCATCTCCCCGCGAGGCCAGGGCATCATGGAAGTGTTCCTGGATGGTGAGAAGATCTTCGACAAGAAGGCCGAAGGCAACATCTATCCTGACCTGTCTCGGGTCCGCAAGATGAAGGAAGTTATTACCGCCAAGATTGCGAGCATGAACGCGGTTCTCGCCCCGGCCGACAACTAGGCAAGCAGCCGCCGCCGGAGCCTGGTTCCATCAGCGGCAAAGCTATAGGTAGACAGCCGTCAGCCCCTCTTATTGCAAGAGGGGCTGAACTTTTGTCCAGATTGATCTTGCCAGCTCCCGGCTCGGTCGGGTGGCGTCCAGCACCAGCCACTTTACTGGGTTTAGCTCGGCCAGGGCCGCGTATCCTGCTCGGACCTTCTGGTGAAACTCGGGGGAGGCCCGGTCGAAGATATCCCCATCGGACCCGCCCTTTCGGGCCAGTCCCACCTCCACCGGGAGGTCTAGCCAAACGGTCAAATCTGGTGACATTCCGCCGGTGGCGTACCGGTTTAACTGGTCAATCAGGCCAAGGTCTAACCCTCGGCCGTATCCCTGGTAGGCTACTGAAGAAGCGGTAAAGCGGTCGCAGACTACGGTCTCTTCGGCGGCCAGGGCTGGCCGGATCACCTTCTCCACCAGTTGGGACCTGGCGGCTTCAAACAGCAGCAGTTCGCTCAGCGTGGATATATTGGGGCGGCTCTTTAGCAAACGGCGCAGGGACTCCCCCAGGGGGGTACCGCCCGGTTCGCGGGTCAACCGTACCGGGTAGCCCCGCCGGCGTAACCGGTGGGCCAGGGAGCGGCATTGGGTGCTTTTCCCCGCTCCATCGCCGCCTTCAAACACAATGAACGCCACGGCCCCTCTTGGATCAAGACTTGTAGATGAGCACACCGCGCTCCGGTTCCCGCCCTTTGCTGGTGGAGGCCAGGCTGAACCGCTCGGCCAGCAAGTGCTGCAAACGTCGCACGTAGGGCCGCTGGGGGGTCAACAGGACGCTGAATTCGCCGCCCAATACTCGCTGGGCGGCCTCCTCGGCCTCCCGCATGGCCTGTTCCAGAGATTCCCTGGAGCGATGACCGTGTTCCTCCGGCGTGGGTCGTTCCGAACCTACGTCCAGACCCCGCTCCCTGGCCAGCGTCCGCAGAAATTCGACCAGTTGGGCCACCGTGTTTTTGCGCAGGACGTACACTGGGGTGCCGCTGGACTCGGCCACCCGGACCAACTGGGAGCCCCGGCGGTAGTGAGTTTTGGTGGTAAGCACCAGGGTTGCCCGGCGCAGTTCGTTGGCGGAGTCCAGATATATACCGCTCTCGGACTGGGCCGCCTCCAACTTGTCCCGTCCCACACCAAACAAGAATATCCGCTCGTCAATGTGTTTAGCCTGACCGTTGACCGGCGCCGGCCCACTGCCATTCGATTCTTCCGAATACCAGCGCGGTTCATCAATAAACTTGTTCTTGCTGGACCTGGGGCTGGGACGGTCAGCCGACCAGGAGGCTGGAGTACCCTCGCTGCGTCGCGGCGCTTCCTGGCTCAGTTTTACCTCGCCATCCTCACCCAGGGACCGGACTACCGGCGCGATCTGGTAGCCTCTCAGCGCCTGGTCAACCACTTGCGCTACGTCTTCGTGGACCGCTACCTGCTCCCAACTCTGGATTTCCACCACTATGTCGAAGGTAGGCGGGGCCTTTCTTTCCAGGACCGTTTTCTGGGTTCCGCGAAACTTGGCTTCCTGGTCTCCCAGGGTGACGGTCTGTACTCCACCAATCAGGTCCGATAGCGTTGGGTTGAGGATCAAGTTGTCCAGGGTGTTACCGTGGGCGGTGCCGATGAGCTGCACTCCCCTTTCGGCGATGGTGCGGGCGGCAGCGGCTTCTTGCTCGGTGCCCATTTCATCAATGATGATGACCTCGGGCATGTGGTTCTCCACCGCTTCAATCATCACGGCGTGCTGTTTGCTGGGAGTTACCACCTGCATGCGCCGGGCGTGGCCAATGGCCGAATGGGGCACGTCACCGTCCCCGGCGATTTCGTTCGAGGTATCGACGATGATTACCCGCTTCAGGGCATCGTCAGCCAGCACCCGCGCCATTTCCCGCAGCATGGTGGTCTTGCCGACACCGGGACGACCCAGCAGGAGGATGTTCTGTCCGGAGAAGGCCAGGTCTTCAATAATCTTGATGGTGCCGAAGACGGCGCGCCCCACCCGGCAGGTTAACCCCACCACCTGGCCTTTGCGGTTGCGAATGGCGGATATGCGATGCAGCGTGCGTTCGATCCCGGCCCGGTTATCGTCGCCAAACTTTCCGATCCGCTGTACCACATACTCCAGGTCGTCTCGGGCAATCTCTTGATCATCCAGCACCAGGTCCCCGGAAACGAACCGGGCTTCGGGCACCCGGCCCAGGTCCAGGACCACCTCCAGGAGGTCTTCCAAGTCCTCCCGGTGGCGCAGAGCCTCCGTCACCCGGGCAGGAAGAACTTCCAGTAGTAGGTCCAATTCTCCATGGACTGACCGTTCCACTGCTACCAATTCATGCCTCCACCGGAGCCATGCCAGCGCACCTGACTGGCGCAGCGACCGTTTTAATTAGCATTGTATAGCTGGCTGCTTCCCGCAAGCCGCGATAGCTCAGTTGATCACGGACTGGTTGTTGGTAGTCAGGTACCAACCATCTTTGATAGCCAGGGTTGGATAAGGACAAGGTCATCAGGGGACCGAGCACCTCCGGGTGGTCCGGATGAACCATGATCTGGCCTTCGGTGGTCCCCCGGCAGTGGAACCAGGCCGACCAACCCACCACCTTGCCGTTGCGCTCGTCGACCAGTTCTATTCGTTTGCCGGGACGCAGGGACAGGGCGGCCTGCCAGTGGTCACAGGTCAAACCCAGGGCCACTCGTACCGTGGCGGGGGTGCAGGCGCAGAACAACTGGAACAGGCGGTACTCATCCTGGGGCTGACGGATTCTAATACTCCCGGTAAGGTGTTCGCGGTTGTCCGGGAGGATTCCGGCCCATCCCTCCATCAATGTCTCCTGAACGTAAGGAAAGAAACCGGTCCGCCGGGCAAAAGTTATGGCTGGGATGCCGGAGGGTAATCTCAAAAAGATTCGTTCGGCGCGACGCAGACCGGCTTGCTGCACCAGTTGCTCCAGAAGTTCCAGGACGGTGGTTTCTTCAGCAGAACCCGGGCCGTCGTTGTTGGGCTGATTGGCGGGTAGATACAGGTGGTCGATCTCCCACACGCGGCCAGAGCAGGTGCGGGCCGATACCAGTCCCCCCAACCGGAGGCCGTTCCATGAGGCCAGGGTGATGCGATTGTCCTGCTGGGTCAGGGCCTGTTTCCAGAGTTCGAGATTTTCGAGGGTAGCGTGTCTGGTCGGGCTGCTCCTGGGGCAGGCCAGGTTGGGACATTTCGGCGTATTCAGGACCAGACAGCGCAGGGCGTCGGTGATGCGGAAGGTCTGCATCATCAGGCGGGCCCAGAGACCTGCCCGGCGGCCAGGTCAAGAAAATGCTGGTGGAAGCGAGTGTCACTGGTCAGCTCGGGATGGAAGGAGGTGGCCAGCAATTTGCCTTGTTGGACTGCCACCGGGCGGCCGTCAGGCAACGTAGCCAGCACCTTCACTCCGTCGCCGACCCGGAAGATGACCGGCGCGCGAATGAAAATGGCATGAAAGGGCGGAGCGTCGAACTCGGCGATGTCCAGGTCCTGCTCGAAGCTGTCAATCTGACGTCCAAAGGCGTTACGCTGAACCCCAATGTCCATCAATTGCAGGGGTATGGGGTCTGCCTCGGTGATCTCGTGAGCCATCATGATCATTCCGGCGCAGGTGCCCCACACCGCCTGGTGCTGCTGGGCCATCCGGGCCACTGGTTCACGAAGCTGATACAGGCTCATCAACCGGCTCAGGGTAGTGCTCTCACCCCCGGGGATGATCAGGCCATCCAGGTCGGCGAATTGTTCCGGGAGTCGCACCTGGCGGCTACTCACGCCCAGCTTGCCGAGGATAGCGATGTGTTCAATGAAGTCTCCCTGTATCGCCAGAACGCCGATCTTCAATTCAGTTTGCTGCCCGGTAACAAGTTAAGCAGTTACGGACTCCTGGAACATCTGCCAACGGCCAGTTGGGCGGACAATCTCGATTCCACCGCGTGGGGCATCTCAAAGGCAATTACCTGGCCAGTCCTGCCATCCCGCATCTGGAAAATATGCGCAGATGGAAATTGGCATCAACGCTAGATGCCCCGGTGGGCCAGCAGTTCATTCTGGGGGATGCTGCGGGTGCTGATGCCCACCATTGCTTCGCCCAGGTTCTTGGAAACTTCGGCGATGATCTCCGGGTTGTTGTAGTGGGTCACCGCCTGAACGATGGCGTTGGCGCGGCGGGCGGGATTGCCGGACTTGAAGATGCCGGAACCCACGAACACGCCGTCGGCGCCTAGCTGCATCATCAGAGCGGCGTCGGCGGGGGTGGCGATACCACCGGCGGCGAAGTTGACCACCGGCATTCGGCCGAGCTCCCGGGTCTTGGTCAGCAACTCCAGGCTGACGCCCAGATCTCGGGCTTCGACCACCAGTTCGTCTTCGGGCATGGTCTGGAGCTTGCGGATGGCGTCCTGCACCGCCCGCATGTGGCGCACGGCCTCGACGATATCGCCGGTGCCGGCCTCGCCCTTGGTGCGGATCATGGCCGCGCCTTCGGAGATACGGCGCAGGGCTTCGCCCAGATCGCGGCAGCCGCAAACAAAGGGGACTTTGAAATCGTGCTTCCAGACGTGGTGTGTCTCATCGGCCGGGGTCAGCACCTCTGATTCGTCAACGTAATCTACGCCCAGGGATTGCAGCACCTGGGCTTCGACGAAGTGGCCGATGCGGCACTTGGCCATCACCGGAATGCTCACCGCGTCGATTATCTGGCAGATCATGGTGGGGTCGCTCATGCGGGCAACGCCGCCATCGGCACGGATGTCGGCGGGGACGCGCTCCAGGGCCATCACCGCCACCGCGCCCGACTCTTCGGCTATCTGGGCTTGCTCGGCGGTGACCACGTCCATGATCACGCCCCCTTTGAGCATCTGAGCCTGGCCGGCCTTGACCGTGAAGGTACCGGTTAATACGTCAACCATTATTGCCTTCCTCCGTACATGGGTGGGACGTTACGCTGACAGTATTATACGATGCCCTTCGTTTGATTATCAATTGGGTTGGATCGAGGCTTGGATTGATCTCGAGGCTTGGATTGATCTCGAGGCTTGGATTGATCTCGAGGCTTGGATTGATATCGAGGCTTGGATTGATCTGGAAGCCCTTCGGGAGGTTGCCTGGGGGTGGTGGATGATTTCAGGACTCCTTGACAGTCCCTGGTCGGTGGGCTTTAATATAAGTGGTTCAGCCGAGGTAGCTCAGGTGGTAGAGCACGGCACTGAAAATGCCGGTGTCGACAGTTCGAGTCTGTCCCTCGGCACCACCCGATTTGCCGCGAAGGCAACGGGTCAGCCAGCGGAAGTGGCTCAGTGGTAGAGCATCTCCTTGCCAAGGAGAGGGTCGCGAGTTCGAATCTCGTCTTCCGCTCCATTGTTATTAACAGAAAACTTCGCGCCCACGCCGAGCACCCGAGCTACCGTGGCGACAGCCCACAACCAGCCCATTAACCCGCGATCTCCCAAGTTTCGTATAGCATCCTCTACAGCCGGTGCCGTATTGTAGCCTAGCAGTCAATCAGGCTAGGGTTATCAGGGCAATCGCATCTTACCTCGTAGAGTGTCACCCATCACACCGGCGGAAGCCGGTGTCTGGTTAAATTCCCCTGGGTTCCGGCGGAAGCCGGAACGACGGTATGGCTCAGACCTCATAGGACTTGCTAGCGGATAGTCTGCCTTCAGGAAGATGCGATTGCCCTGCTAGAGTTAAATGCTGGAGCAGCGCAGTGCGGCGTATTACTGTTACGTATTGCTGTCACGTATTGCTGTTACGTATTGCTGTTACGTATTGCTGTTACGTATTGAAGGAACTGCACGAGACCATTGACACAGTGAAGAGGGGATCACCAAAGAAATAAGGAATCAGAAGTTAATGGATACTAATCAGCGCTCTATCGGTTATTCAACAGCGATCCGCCGATGGAGAGATCGCTTACTGGCTCTGCTGCTGATTGCTCTGGGCAGTATTTGAGAATGAAGGCCAGGCGATGGCAGCGCTGCCGAAGATATTGGAATCCTTTGAGTCGTTCGAAGTTAGCCCCCAGCAGAAAGGACCTCTGGTCTGGGTCACCATTATCGGCCCACCAGGGTTGATCGGTCAGGGATTTGAGGGTTTTATTCCGTAGATCAATTCGAGTTATCCCAAAGTTTGGCATTGCCAGTGCCTCAGTCGGTATAGAAGTGGGGGTAAAGCTGGTCTTCGGGAATAAACCGGGTTGCTTGTCGGAAGAAGGCCCGCAATACTGATGGCCCCGGCCATGGGATCTCGGACGTAGTGCGGCGGCTCCGCCAGAAGCTTACCGTATCCACGTCCAGACCCACCTGGCGCGCAATCTTACTTTTGTTGCGGCCAGCGGCGGCATTATTATTCTACTGCCGGTGGTTTTGAGCCATAGTGTACTGGTTCTTGGTCATACACGGATTCTGCATCAGGGTTCACCATCGGGAGGGGCGTCTACCAAAAGCTGATCTACAGATTCTCGAAGCTCCGGCAAGTTCTCATGGATCGCTCGCCAGACCCGGTCGCTGTCCACAATCGCGTAGCCATATATCAGAATGTTGCGGAACGCAATGATCTGGGGCAGATCTGGTAGCTGGCTGGCCAGTGCTGCGTCAAGCTTGGCTAACTGGCCAAGGGCCTCGCCGATGATCTCGAACTGCCGCTCAATGGGGCAGAACGCAACATCAGGTCCTGCTGAAAATCCTCTCTGGTACGCCCGAGGATAAACCCTGCGATGGCGTCGATAGCCTCCCGTGCATCCCAGAGGTACGCCTTAGGGTCACGCTGCATAGAGATTTTCTCGGGTCTCCTCGATGCTTTTGCGGATGTAAGGGTTCTTTACTGCTGACGCTACAACGAGATCCACCCGACGGTCCAGTAGGGCCTCCAACCCTTCCTTAAGGCCGAAGTACTGCTCCAGAGCTTTCAGTGTGCCGCCTGGCTCAAATTCCACCAAGAAGTCCACGTCGCTCCTGGTTGGGTCAAAGTCGTCCCGGGTAGCTGATCCAAAGAGGTCCAGCCGTCGCACCTGGTAGCGACGGCATAATTCGGCCATCCCGTCCTTTCGTGTTTCGATGATAGGCTGCACGTGGTTTTCCCGTCTCACAGGGGCAGGGCCTCTTGGAGTACTCGATCCCGAATGTGCCGGTGCGAAGCCTTCTCGGTCACCACGTCCACCTCGATCCCTAGCTGGTCTTCCAGGTCCTGGATAAAAGCCACGTGGTCCAGCAAACTCCGCCCCGGCTCCATCTCCACCAGAAAGTCAACATCGCTATTAGCCTTAGCCTCGCCCCGGGCCACTGAACCAAAGACCCGGACATTCCGAGCACCATGCTTACTGGCGATGCGGAGGATGTCCTCTCGCTGGTCTTTCAACAACTCCTCAATTCCCATACCCCAAATCCTCCAGATTCCGCCAGATGGCGGCATCTAAGACCCGGCCCTGCTCCGTCTGCTCTCGTAGCTGCGCGGTGAGGCGTTCCATCTTCTCATCAAAGGGTTCGCCGTCGTCTTCTATGGCGGCGGCCCCCACATAGCGGCCCGGGGTGAGGACATGGCCGTGCTTGCGGATGTCTCCAGGGCCGCTCTTCTTGCCCTCGGCGCTGGCGAACTGGGACAGGAAGTACTCGTAGACCCGTCCCAGAATATCCTTGGAGCGGCTCTCCTGGTCGCCCAGGCCGATGTTGCTGACCAGGTCAATGAGCTGGCCCAGACGCTGCTTGTCCAGACCGGGGCGGGCACAGTCCCTGGGCAATACGCCGTTTAGCGAAGGGTTGTCCCGTTCGATGGCCGCCATGGCCTCATCCACCGTCTGGCCGATGGTGGGCTGCCGGGCGCTGTCTTTGAGGTGGGACCAGCGGGCTTCCCTGGGGACCCAGAAAATGTTGACTGCCCGGTACTCGTCCTGGTCCTCCGGGTCGGCGCCCTGCTCGCGCTCGGCCTCGAGGCGGGCATGCTGTTCATCGAAGGCGTCGGAGATGTACTTCAGGAAGATCAGGCCCAGCACAACATGCTTGTACTCGGCGGCGTCCATGTTGTTGCGCAGGGCGTCAGCGGCCTGCCACAGGCTGACCTCGAATCCAAGGGCTGACCGCGTTGACCTGGTGCTGGCCCGTGGGGTCATAGTCCACCTAATTTTGGTTATAGATTAGGATTAAAGTTACATGGCTACTTAAATAAAGAACGCTTTTAGTCACGCTGATTTTACCCTGTGGATGACTGTGGGGCAATCCGCTATTCTTGGGCGACAGCTTTGGAGAAAAACAGTGTACTAAAGGACAAGGTGTGGATCTGGTGGGTAGGGTTCTCTCCAGATATGAGCCAGGGCGGTCCTATCAGGACTTTCTAGGTTGTCTGGCCTCATTCCTCATTGATGAGTTCAGGCGAGTCCCCTGGCAACGTCTGGCCGTGGAATACCTCATCCTGCAGCACCGCCAGGCGGTCCATGGTCTGGTGGCCGAAAGGGTGGGCAATTCCCTGCGCCTCATCCTTCGTCAACTCCTTGTCGATGGCGGTGGTCCGGCCGGGACATTGACCCGGACTGGATATTAGCTCAGTGATTGCTCTTGAGGATTCGGGTGATTCGGAGAGCCGCCAGGTGCAGCTCAGTATCCCCGGTGAATCGCAGGTCGCGGTGCTCTGAGTTCTTGCAGCAGGATTCGTGCTGGTGGGTAATGGTCAGCAACCACGCTGTCCTATGTTGGGGAATGGCCCTGGCAGGTATTGGAGGAGCCATCCTGACAGGGCCATTTAAGGCTGAACACCTTCCCCTCGACAACCCCTCGTTCCCCCTCTTTTTCGGTGTTCAATTGCAATATACAACTGTATGTGGGTGAATGGCTGAAAATTTGGCGTGAGTTTGGTGTGTTTATCCCGGTTTACGCTCCAGATGCCCGGCTGCAACTTGCAGCCTTGATTTTCAGTCCAACAATCCCTGAGTGCCGAGTGGTGTTCCACTTGCAGACTGGGTTTATCAATGTAAAATTAGGCTCGCTGCGCTGATTGATTTGCGCTGATTGATTAATGGGACGGATCAATACCCGTCGGCTCAGCTTTTCCCTCAGGGCCACACCCTGGGGCCCGGTCATTCGGTGGGGCAATATGTTAGAACACATGGGAATAAGGTGGGGCTACGTGTTTTTGCGGGCCCCATCGCATCTGGCAGATGATGACGTCAAATACCTGATGACCCAGGCGGTAGAAATGTACCTGTTGGGGGAGGACGAACGCAACATCAAGGGTTCCAGCTACGACGGAAAGCTGTACACCGAGGGCAAATACGAATTATTGGGCGAACTGGGAGGACAACGGTTCGACGCCGACATGGATACGATCTACGGCCGTGACCGATCCACCTTTCTGGTCAGCGAACAGACCAGGGGCGGGGGACCGACAATCTCCCGAAACTAGAATTATGGCGCGTTGCGCGTTTATCGCAGCCTTTGCCCGGCGGTGAAACCAGCAAGGGGGTTGTGATAAAATCCGGATATTGTTACGAATTGGTTCTGCATCAAACTGCAATAGTAAACAGTGAGTCAACCAGGAGGCATGATTATGGCAGTTTCACGAGATATAGCGTTGATGGCCCATCTAATGCGCCGGGCCGGGTTCGGCGCCCGTCGGGAGGAGTTGGAGCAATACGTTGTCCAGGGTTATCAAGCCACGGTGGAATCGCTGCTCAATCTTCAGGAGGACGACGGTGTCGAGGAGGACATCGTCGACCGCTACTACATCGACATCGATGACCGTCGGAATTCAGACCCCACCAATGCCTGGTGGCTGTACCGCATGATCAACACCGCCAATCCCCTGGAAGAGAAAATGGCCCTGTTCTGGCACGGTCTGTTCGCCACCGCCTATGAAAAGATTGAGAACGGCCGGGCGATGGCGTCCCAGATTGATCTGTTTCGCCAGCACTGCCTGGGGAACTTCCGCACCATCCTGGTCAAGCTTTCCCGTGACCCGGCCATGATCATCTGGCTGGACAACAATACCAACCATAAGGGCACTCCCAACGAAAACTACGGCCGGGAATTGCTGGAGTTGTTTTCGATGGGCGTGGGCAATTACACCGAGGAGGATGTCAAAGAGTGCGCCCGGGCCTTTAGCGGCTGGACCATCGCCAACTTCAACGCCCGTTATCCCTGGGGTCCCTACCCGATGGAGTTCGAGTACCGGCCCGAGGACCATGACGACGGTGAAAAGACTTTTCTGGGCCAGCGGGGCCGGTTTAATGGCGAGGACATCATCGACATAATTGTCCGTCAGCCCGCCACCGGTCGGTTCATCGCTGCCAAACTCTATAATTTCTTCGTGTCTGATGACCCGGCTCCGGCCGATGCCATCGAAACCCTGTCCAGCGCTTACTTCGAATCCCATTACGATATTCGCACGGTGATGCGGGTGCTGCTCAACTCGGACTTCTTCAAAAATGCGGTGTATGCCAGGGTCAAAAGCCCCGCCGAGATGGTGGCCAGCGTCTTGCGGCTGGTGGGCGATTTCCAGGAGCCAAAGCCGGGCCTGTTGGAGACCACCTACGAGTCCAAGTACATGGGCCAGGAGCTACTCAACCCTCCCACCGTCGAAGGCTGGCACACCGGCCGGGAGTGGATCGACAGCGGTTCGCTGGTGGGGCGGGTCAATTTCTCCGCAGACCAGGTCGGCAATCTGAACCAGCCCGGCGTTCGCGATATAGTTGCCCGCCTCGCCGGACGGGGCAGCAGCATAACGCCGGAAGAATTGGTGGATGGCTGTCTGGACTTGATCGGGCCCCTGGCAGTGGAAACGACGACCCGTAGTTCCCTGCTGGGCAAAGCCGGTGCTGCCGGGGAGCTTCGACTGGACACCGAGTCAGGCAAACAAGAGTTCGCCCGGCGGGTGGCGGAGATGCTGCAACTGATCGTTGCCACCCGGGAGTTCCAGTTCGCTTAGCTGGACCTGGTGTCAGAATCCACCGAAGCGCGGAGGGGACTCCCTTCTTGAGCTGCCCGGTCGATCCAGGTTTATCTTGATGATCTAACCGGAACCGATAATAAATAAATCCCCCAGCCCCCGTAGATCGGGCGCCAGGGTGTACTGGAGACCGTAAATATGACCACAGTGCCGGAAATCAAGCGTACCTACCAGTACGACCACACCATTGGCATGGACGATTTCGCCGGACGTTCATTTCGCAACCTGGCCGACCTGGCCATCGGCCCCCGGGAGATGCTCTACGTTTTGCAGCGGGGCGAGTCAGTGCACCACAACGTCTCGATCAAGAAATGCAATGTCGGCGAAGAGTGGTTCGGCGACTTCGGGGAGTTTGGCACGGCACCGGGTCAAATGGTGTGGCCTGCCGGGATCGCCATTGACTCCCAGCAGCGCCTGTATGTGACCGACGAGTGGAACCAGCGGGTGTCGGTCTTCGATACCGATGGTAACCTGTTGGATGAGTGGGGCGAAGCAGGCTCTGGAGAAGGGCAGTTCAACCGTCCTTCCGGCATCGTATTAGACCCTGGGGAAAATTTGCTGGTGGTGGACGCCCGGAACCATCGGGTGCAGAAGTTTGCCCGGAATGGCCGGTTTATTAGCCAGTGGGGCAGCCACGGCACCGGCCCCGGGCAATTTAACATGCCCTGGGGTATCGCGGTGAGCGCCTCTGGCGAGATCTACGTCACCGACTGGCGCAATGACCGGGTGCAGAGATTTGCTGCTGATGGGGCCTTCATACTGGAGTGGGGATCATCGGGCCGGGGTGCCGGGGAATTCAACCGGCCGGCGGGCATTGCGGTGGACGCTGACGGCGACGTGTATGTGGTGGACTGGCACAACAACCGGGTGCAAGCCTTCGACCGTCAGGGCCAGTACATTGACCAGTTAATCGGCGATGCCTCCATGTCCCGCTGGGGGAGCCAGTTATTGGCGGCCAACCCGGTTATGGAGCGATACCGCCAGACGGCCAGGCACCCGGAACTCGAGGGGCGGCTGTTCCGGCCCCGGGCGGTGAAAGTGGATGGCCAGAACCGTATCTTTATTGTGGATTCATGCAAGGGCCGGTTGCAGGTATACCGGAAAAACTCGGCTTGACCCCAATCCCTCCTCAGCCATTTACGAAGGCTGTTGCGGTGGCTCCATAAATAGGGCCAGGCTTACGGTGGTTCCCTTTTCAGGAGCGCTTCTTATTTCAGTCTGACCGCCAATGGCTTCGGCGTAGTCAGTCATCATGGCTATTCCCTGGGAGTAGGACTCGGCGTCGACATCGAACCCGCATCCGTCGTCCGTCACCGATAAGATCACATTGCCAATCTCATTACAGATCAATTTTACTTCGATGTGGGTGGCCCGGGCGTGTTTCAAGGCGTTGTTCAGAGCTTCTTCGGCAATCCGGTAGACGCCCAGTCTCTGTTCCTCGGGGAGTTGGGTGTCCCCAGCCACGTCCAGGGCGAAAACATCGGCGTCGATGATCAGGGCAGTCTCCAGCAATTCGCCGACCCGGTCAGTCAGGCTGCGCATTGCTGGTACCAGACCCATTTTGACAATTGCCGGATACAGCTCGTGGCTTACCCGGCGCAAGTCCTCGTCCTGCACCTTCTGCAGTTCAACCTGGACCTGCTCCAGCAGGAGGGATGCCTGGTCCGGCTTGCTGGTCAGCATACTCTGGCAAATGCCCAGAGACAGGGAAAGGGCTACCAATTTGGACTGAATGTGTCCGTGCAAGTAGTCAGCCATCTCCCGTCGTACCGATTCCTGCACCACTACCAGCCTCTGGGATGCCTTCCGGGAGTCGATGTAGGTAGATGGGCCAGATGTATCTGAAGTTGGGGCGATACTCCCGAAGGCAGCAATCGCCGGTTGAGGGTCCCTGGGGGCCCGGATAATGAACCACGCCGCGGTCATCGCCAGCAGGATTGATCCGGCAGCCAGTACCAGAGAAAGGTTGTCGGCCAATAGCTGGCGGCTGTGCTGAGGGGTCAGCGACGGCCATGCCGAGTACCGCGAAGTCCCGGTTTCCTCAAAAGGTGAGCGACCAGTGTAAGCGGGATTTGAGCCGAGACCGCGGTCGGATATGGCGTCTGGGACCGGGGGTCCCGATGAAACTGAGGCAACTTCCCCAGGGGTTGTCGACACCAGTTGGATACCAGGATTGGCGTCCTTGGAGACCGGGCTATCCGGGGATCCTTCCGGGAATAAAGTTTCCCGGCTATCTGGAACTACCGACCCCTCTGGTTTCTGGCGCAATAATTTTTCCACCGAGTCAACCAGCGTTTCGGATTTCATGATTCCAACCATCATTATTCCAGCCATCATGCCGTCGGTCTGGCTCCCGGCAGTGGAGCGCACCGGCACTCCAGCGGTAAAGACCAACCGCTCGATGCGGGCATCGGAGAGGTTCAGGTTGCCATCTTCGTCCAGGGCCAGGACACCGAATTTCAGGGGTGAGATGGACGGCCGGCCCTGGCGGTTGAGGCTGTCATAGAAGGCCGGGGTGTTCTGCCAGAGGTAGAAATCTTGATGGAGGATTCCTGCGGTGGCGGCCACTGCTCCGGTGGCGTTCACCTGGGCCAGAGACTCGAACCCGGAATGGACCTGCAATAACTGACCCAGTCTTTGGCTGACGAGTACGCCCTTATTTTCACTTTCACTTTCACTTTCACTTTCACTGGTATCGTCGACGGCATCGTCGATACCATCGTCGACGATATCGTCGACCAGGGCCGCGTTGACCAGAATGGGGTCAGCCGCGATCGAGGCCAGGGCCTGGGCCTGGCTCTTCAGAATGCCTTCCCAGGCCAGGTCCACCTGATGGGAGTTGGCGGGGGTGGCATCGGCGGCAGAGGGTGTGCTCGACGTGAGGGAGTTGACCAGTGCTACTCCCAGGAGCAGCAGGGGCAGGACGACCGCCAGCAGCAATAAATTCAAAGTCTTGCGGCCGGCAGCGGTAGCCGGTACCAGTCGGGACCCGACGTTGACTCGCTTTAGCATCGCGGCTAGGCGGTTGCGGCTTTCGGCAGGACTTATTCCGGCATGTTGGTGTCTCTGAGTGTCCGGGGACATGGTTGGTTTTCCTGGTCGGTCGACCTGGTTGTGCTATATGTCGCGCATGTATGACGTAATGATGGCGATGGAAAGTAAAGAACAAGGTAAAGAATTGTGTGGAAACCCTGGGGGAATTCCGTCGGGGCCTTTTAATCGGGTGGCTGGTCCTCCCGCCGGCCGGTCTCGGCTCACTCGTCCCGGGCCCGGCCTGTAACAACCTATTTACAAATTGGCAACATAGCTGTAACAACTGATGCCTAGACTCGGGGCCAAACCAGTCAAATGGGAGGTTGTCGCATGTTGCGGAGGGCGTTGCTGCTAATCATGGTGGGGTTGCTGGCGGCGGGGATACTTACTGGCTACAACCTGGTTTTCGCTCAGGACATTACTTCCGACGAGGTGAATCTGGACCAGGGTAGCAACGTGATCTGGATGTTTGGCGCATTCCTGGTGTTCTTTATGCAGGCTGGCTTCGCTTTCCTGGGCGCAGGCCTGATACGGTCCAAGAATACGGCCAACTACTTGACCAAGAGCTTCATGGACTTCGCCATTGCATCCCTGTCTTTCTGGGCCTTCGGTTTTGCCCTGATGTGGGGCACTTCGGCCATGGGGATTGCTGGGACCACCAATTTCTTTCTGACCGATGCTGCTGGCGGCCAGACCTACGTGGACTGGGTGTTCCAGATGGTCTTTGCTGGCACCGCTACCACCATTGTCGCTGGTGCGATGGCCGAGCGGACCAAGACCCAGACCTACCTGGCTTATAGCTTTTTGATTGGAGCAATTGTTTACCCGCTGTATGGTCACTGGGTCTGGGGAGGCGGGTGGTTGGGCAATCTGGACATTATTGGCCTGCCGGCGGCGGCGGACTACGCCGGTTCTGGAGTGGTGCACGCCTTGGGCGGTTTCCTGGCCCTGTCGGGTGCGGCGGTTGTGGGGCCGCGGATCGGCAAGTACAACGCTGACGGGTCCGCCAACGCCATACCGGGGCATAACGTGACTTATGTGGTAATGGGGACCTTTATTCTTTTCTTCGGCTGGTTCGGCTTCAACATCAACACTGGAGACTCCATTGGCCTCAACGCCATCAACACCCTCCTGGCTGGCGCCACCGGAGCAGTGGTGGCATTGTACATTCAACTGGTCCGCACCGGTAAGTTGGATATTCTGATGGCCTGTAACGGTTCGCTGGCGGGGCTGGTGGGTATCACGGCGCCAGTAGCCTTTGTCGCGCCGTGGGCGGCAGTGCTCATCGGCGGTATCGCGGCACCAATCATGATCGTGTCGGTCAGCATCATCGAGAAAGTTTTGAAAATTGACGATCCGGTGGGGGCGATCTCAGTCCACGGTGTTACCGGGCTCTGGGGATTGCTGGCGGTGGGCATCTTCGCCAACGGCAATAATGGGGTCACCGGGTTGATATCCGGCGACAGTCAGCAAATCGTCTCGCAGCTAATCAGTATGGGCGTGGTGACGGCCTGGTCACTGGTCACCGGATTCGCCCTGTTCCTGTTGTTGAAGTTCACCATGGGCGTGCGGGCCACCCGGGAGGAAGAGATGGGAGGTCTGGATATGCCGGAACACGGTATCCTCGCTTATCCAGAGGCGGTTGGCGCCGGCGACGATTAGCCCTGCTGGTTGGGGGCACCCTGCTGCCGATGGCAATTTCGTAACATAGAATTAACATCCTTGAAAAAACTATGTAACAACTTGGTGGCATACTAACGTCATCAAGTTTGGTTTTGTATTGGGAGTCAGGAATTATGGAAGCAATTGCCGCAGTGGGTGTTTTCCTGGGACTGTTCAGTCTGTGGGTAATTCTCCCCAAGAAGCTGCTCAAGAAATAATAAAGCTTCTTTATTAGCCAGATTAACCAGGTCTTTTCAACGACCGGGGACTATTGAGGTCTCCGGTCGTCTGGCGTCTTCTTCAGCCCGGCATAACCAGATGTTACAAAAATTTAACACGTTGGTAAAAAGGTTGTAACACCTGGGGTTCAATATAGAACCATAGCTTGTTAACTGGAGTGTCTGATCATGGAAGCCATCGCCGCCGCTGGAGTTTTTGTAGGATTATTCGGTCTGTGGGTCTTACTTCCCAAGAAGCTGCTAAAAAAATAAGCACGAATTTTCCAACCGGCGGGATACCTCCAGACCTATCGACCACAAGCCCATGTTCCTTGGCTTTGCCAACGGCATGGGCTGTATACGTTAGAGGGTCTGTCGGGTGGGTACAGGCTTACCGGAAACCTGGCCCGACGGGTGTCCCGGTCGGAGGAAGAAAGCAGGCTGGACTTGTCTCAGCATGGCGAAGGTGCCTATACTGCATAGTGCCAGGGCTTTGAAAAAGCCACGGTTCAAGCCAGACATTACACACGGCAAAATCGGATTGATTGTTTTGATAGATTAATTGTTTAGATAATAGTTAAGTAGCAAAATGTTAGAGTAGGAGTTAATAGCTATGACACCCTCAGAAGTGGTTGAGTATTGCAAAAGCCGGGGGATCGGGATTATCGACCTCAAATTCACCGATGTGCCTGGGACATTGCAGCACTTGTCTATTCCCTTGAGCGAGCTTACCGAAGAGAACCTCGCTGATGGGTACGGCTTCGATGGCTCCAGCATCCGGGGCTTCAAAGCTATTCAGGAAAGCGATATGCTGCTGATGCCCGATACTAGCACGGCGGTGGTGGATCCCTTTTACCAGATTCCTACCTTAACCATGCTCTGTAACATTATGGAGCCGGAAACCCGGGAACTGTTCAGTCGCGACCCCCGTTACATTGCCGGCAAAGCCGAGGGTTTTCTGAAAGACAGCGGCATCGCCGATATCAGCTACTGGGGTCCTGAGCTCGAGCATTTCATATTCGACTCGGCTCGGTACGACCAGACCTCCAACAGTGGCTACTACTATATAGACTCCGACGAAGGTATCTGGAATTCCGGTGCTGAAAAGGCGCTGGGCGGCGGACCAAACCTGGGGTACCATCCTCGCTATAAAGAAGGATACTTCCCGGCTCCTCCGATGGATACCTTTCAGGACATCCGCTCAGAGTGTGTGCAGAAGCTGGAGCATTTTGGTGTTGTGGTGGAAAAGCATCACCACGAGGTCGCCACGGCAGGTCAGGCGGAAATCGACATGCGGTACGATAGTCTGACCAAAATGGCCGACAATGTCATGCTACAGAAATACATCGTGAAGAACGTTGCCCATGCTCATGGCAAAGTTGCTACCTTTATGCCCAAGCCCCTCTTTGGCGACAACGGATCGGGTATGCACACCCACCAGAGTCTGTGGCGGGATGGAACCAACCTGTTCTACGATGCCAATGGCTATGGGCTGATTAGCGCCACCTGCCGTCACTACATTGGTGGGCTGTTGGCCCACGCTCCAGCGTTGCTGGCCTTTATTGCGCCAACTACCAACTCCTACCGCCGCCTGGTGCCGGGCTTTGAGGCCCCGGTCAACCTGGTGTACTCCCTCAGGAACCGCAGCGCGTGTATCCGCATACCGGTGTACTTCTCGACCCCGGCCGCCCGGCGGATTGAGTTCCGGCTGCCGGACCCGTCCTGCAATCCCTACCTGGCTTTCGCCGCCATGCTGATGGCTGGGCTGGATGGAGTAATTAACGAGATGGAGCCGCCGGATCCAGTGGACAAGAATCTGTACGATCTGCCGCCCGAAGAGGCCGCCAAGGTCAAGCAGGTGCCAGGCAGCCTTGAGGCAGTGCTGGACGCTCTGGAGAGCGATTACGAGTTCCTGCTGCGGGGCGGTGTGTTCACCGAAGACTTGATCGAGACCTGGCTGGATTACAAGCGCTCCAACGAGCTGGATGCCATGCGCCAGCGCCCGCACCCATACGAGTTCCTCCTGTACTTCGATACTTAAGAGGTACGTCGAAGCAAACATAACATTGCGAGTGACGCCGCCTCATGACCGATGGGGCGGCGTCACCTGTCTGCAAGTTGAGA
>Ga0214472_10001325_pt1 | contig 28043 bp, 19 predicted proteins | sample RVTome_6_FD_207662 | JGI IMG/M metagenome (GOLD analysis project Ga0214472, IMG submission 207662) | Soil microbial communities from uranium-contaminated site in the Upper Colorado River Basin, Wyoming, United States - RVT140D175 | ecosystem: Environmental > Terrestrial > Soil > Contaminated >...
TAGCCGTGCCAGGGCTGTCGCGAACGACTCGCCCGTGTCCGGGTGGCGGCCGTCGGGCAGGAGTTGCAGGAGCGGGACGAGGACGAAGTGGCGTGCCAGGCCTTCGAGGACGAATACGGGGCTGAGATCGCCTCGACCGATCCCTTGGAGCGGCTCAACAAGGAGATCGGCTGGCCCACGGAGTCGCGAACAAGTCCGCGGTGATCCCGTCGTGTTCGCCGAGCCGAACGGATTAGAGGCCGGTGGGCAGACCTATTTCAGGCTCGAATCGATGGCGTCGCCAAAACCACGGGCTGTACCTACTCTGAAAAAAGGAGGCCGCTTGAACGCTTCCCTCCGCCCGAAGTGGCTCTTCAATCCACCATGGGCTACCACCCTTGATCGTTGTTCATTCCGACTGACACACTCCGTGTTGCACAATACGAGCTGCAGGCGGCCATGTGACAGGATATTATTCACGAACAGAGCCAAAACCGATCGACTGGCTCATCGTGGGAGCAGGCCCCCAGGGGATGACCGTGGCCGTGCACGTTCGGTGCCGGGGCGTGCCGAGCGCCAACTTGCGCGTGCTCGATCCTGAACCCGAGCCACTGGCGTGCTGGCGTCGCAGGGCGGCGACCGTGGGCATGTCGAGCTTGAGGTCGCCGGCGTGGCACCACATCGATGTAGCACGGACGTCGCTCCTCGGCTACGCATCGGCCACCGGACGGCCCCTGCGTAGTGGGGATCAGTGTCCGTCCCTCGAGCTGTTCGATGACCACGCCCGGCACGTCATCGCAGGTGCCAGGATTGGCGACGCACGGCTCGCAGCAACTGCACAAGGCATCGAGCGGGCACGCCGTGGCTGGCGCGTGGACACAGATCGCGGATCGGTGCTAGCCAGGGTGGTGGTGTTGGCGCTGGGCAGCGCCGATGGCGGGCACTGGCCCGGTTGGGCCCGTTCCCTCGAACGTCGGGGCGTCTCCATCGGGCACCTGCTCGAACCGTGGTGCCCACTTTCGCCGTCGGGCTCGCTTGCGGTTGTAGGCGGTGGCTTATCGGCCGCGCAGTTCGCCCTCGCTGCGGTCCGTAGGGGGCAGGGCGTCACGATGTTCGCGAGGAGGCCGCTACGGGTCGCGTCCTTTGACACCCATCCGCGCTGGTTTCGTGGTGATGCATTGGTCGCCTATCGTGCCGTGCGACCTATCGAGCGCCGTTGGGGCGAGCTAACGCGTGCCCGCAACCCTGGGACCCTAACTCCGGCGGTGGCACGGTGTCTGGCCCGTTGCCTTGGAGAAGGTCCTGGGCGGATTAGGCTCGTGTCGGATCCCATCGAAAGGGTATCTGCTCGGGGAACAGGCGCGCGGTTTACGTTCGCGACGGGCGCGGTAGACGTGAACCACGTGGTGCTCGCTACGGGGTTCGACCAGCGCCTACCGGGAACCACGTGGATCAAGCGGGACGCCCGGTCGTTGGGTCTGCCGTTAGCGGCAAACGGACACCCTCTTCCGGATGCTTGGCTCCAGTGGGCGCCCGGGCTCTACGTGTGCGGCGCCCTCGCCGAGCTCCAGTTGGGCCCGACCGCACGGGGACTCGCTGGTGGGCGCCAGGCGGCACAGCTCATCGTACAGCACGCAGGCAACCGCTAGCGCAAGCCGTCGTCCGGCACGACAGGAAGCTCATCGACCTCGGGCTCATCGCCGTCGAAGCGCAGCAGGACGGTGCGTTCGAGCCACGGCACATATCCCGGGTCGCGATCGAGCCCGGCGCGCCGCAGGGGAAACGACACGTCGGTGGCGCGCAGGTGCACTACTAGCGCATCGCCCGTGTCCTCGATCCGGCCGTTGACGCGAAGATACCGTTCGGCAAATGCCATGGCCGAATCGACGCACGCCTCGCCTACGCGCCACTCGAACAGGGCGGCCGCCGCGCCGATCGCCACAGCCCCCAATCGTGCAGCCGGCGCTGGGCCATCGAGTCGAAACCACGCGCGTGGCGCACGCTCTGGCTGTGCCTGGATCCGGCCCCGTAGTCCAACCTTGTCCCACGCCACCGGCACCGCGAGGCCGCCCGGCCAGAGCTCGGACAGGACGACTGCGGCCTCCCGCAGTTCGGACGGCTCGGTGCAGGCCGCCGACCAGACGGGGAACACGCTGTGTGGAAGAGTGGCGATGAGCTCCTGGTTGGCGAGGCTCAGCTCGAGGGGCGGTACGACGGCGTCGGGCCGGTAGCGGCACAGCGCTCCGGCAAGGGCGGCACAGACCTTGGCGATGACCTCCTCCGCTTGGGCTGTGGTCACCTCGGGCATCGAAGCGTCGGGGTTACCAAACCAGCGGACCACGGGGTCGTCGCCGACGAGCCCAGATGCGGCCCACCCGAAGAGTTGACCCTCGGGTAGGCAGGCCGTCCAGAGGTGCTCCCCGGTACCAAGCTCCACTAACAGCGTGGCCAGATAGAACAGTCCGGCGTAGGACGTGGGTTGGAGGTGCGGTACTCCGGCCGTCATCGGATCGGGCTCCACGACCTCACCGGGCACTGTTACAGGCCCCACGGACGCTGCAGAGGCCAGGGCCTTGGAGAATGCGACTGCCTCCGCTTCGAGGCGGGTGAGGCGTGGCATCCGGGCCAGGCGCAGGGCCAGCGCGCTTAGGCCCACGAGGGCGGCATCGTCGTCACGTTTATTCGCGTCAAGGACGTGTCGTACGAGGGCGGCTATCTCCGGATCGCGGTCCAGACCCGCGTGTGCCTGCTGTGGATCGACGCTCGTAAGTGCCTCGGGGACCACGACGTGCAGCGCGTCCGCCCACGCGCGGACCGCGTCAGAGGGGGACTCACGTAGCACGTCGGGGGCCTGTCGACCGAGGTGGCGCAACACCGCGAGAGCAAATTCCCTGTGGATGGGCTCAGCGAGTACCAAGAGGGGCTCGGGATCGAGGATCGGCTGGTGGTACCACCCGACGCGCCCCGCGGCGCGGGCCTGGAGCGCCTCGGCCCACCAGGTGGCGGTGTCGGGGAACACGACCGCGTTTGCATCGGGGTCGGGGGATTCGAGGGGTGCCGCCCAGGCGATCTCGAGTGCCGCGATCAAGTCCGCGGCGAGCCGGGTAACCGCGTCCTCTGTATCTAGCGCCTCTTCCGGCAACCGCCACCGGATCTCCAGCTTGCGGATCAGGACCACGCGATCGCCGTGGTCGAGCAGTTCCACCGTCCGATCGAGCACCCGGCGGGCCAGGGCCGTGCACCGGGTCGCCAGGTCCGGGCGTGCATCGCTGGCACGGATGCGAACCGCGAGGGTCCCAATCCGCGATGGGTCCATCGTCAGGGGACGCGTCTTAACCGCTGCGGCGCGTGACCAGGAGGGAGACGACACCCGGCTCGACGAGGCCGCCCGCCGTATATCTCTCGATCCGGAAAGCTTGTTCCGCAGCGGTAGCCTGACCGGCCGGCAAGCTCGACGGGGGTAGCTCGCCGCGCAGTGCAGTGATCACATAGCGGGCGAACAACAGGAAGCTCACCTCGTGGGTAGCGGCCACGCTCCACGATGAATTCGTCTCCTTTTCCCAGGCTGCCCTGACCCCTTGCTCGGTGCCGAAGGCGATGTACACCGCCTGCGTGCCGGCGATCGCGACATCGCCGTCAGCGCCGACGACTTGTTCCTCCACCTCGGCGAGCTTGAACAGGAAGGTCGGCGCCCCGGGTGACGTCGTCGGCCGAGGTAGGGCCGCGATACAGCACAGCAGCGAGAACAGGCGGGTCACCGTCGCATCGAGCGGCGCCAACCCGATCTGGGATCCCCAATAAGTGAGTAGCGGGTACTGCACCACGTAACGGCGCCCACCGAACGGATCGACGTCGCCGATGGTCCCGTCCTGCACCGTCGTGCAGCCGATCACCACACCGTGGGGCTCACCGGCACATACGGGTCCCGGGTAGAGGGCGGCCCAGCACCAACCGCGCAGCAATGTCTGCATCGCCTCGCCGACATCCTGTCTTTCATCGGCGGCATCGACGCCGTAGAACAATAGCCAGGCCGACCGGTAGATCACGGTGGCCGCGAGACGCTGGAAAGACCAGGGTTCGCTCACCTCCGCCTCCACCGAGGACGCGACGCTGTGCTGGAGCCACGCCCCCACGATGCCGAGGATCACCGCTTTGGGATCTCCGGCGTGGTCCTCGGTCAACGGGTCGCCGTGGAGCCAGGGCCAACGAACGGCGGAAGCCTTGGACGCCGGCGGATCGCAAGGGCCCGGCTTCCGCCCGATGGTCTCCGGGGGGGTGCAGGGCTCGCCGCAAGCAGCGCTTCGGACGAGCACCCTGCGGGTCGTCGGCGGGCTCTCTTGGCCCTTCACCTGCCAGACGATCTGATCAACGGCAAGGTCGCTGCCAACCCCCATGATGCTGTAGGTCGTCGTGCCGGTGTCGGCCCAGCCTGGGGAAAGGGGTGACTCGGCCCGCCAGTTGGCGAGCGTCAGCGAGTAGGCCGAGCCCGGGTCAAGAGCGACCGCGAGCCCCTTCGCCCCGGGAAGCGATAGGAGCGCCAGCGGCTCCTCGGCGCTGAAGCTCCCGTCCGTCTTGCTGATTCGCAGGGAGCCTCCCGTGAACACCCCCTCACTGACCCGTGCGGCGAAGGTCACCTGGTTGCCTGTGAACTTAGCCGTCGCCCCGGGCGCCACATCGATCTTCGTCCCGGTGGCATCCACGGAGAGGGAGACCGTTGACGTGGACGGAAGATCGGTGTCGGTCTGGAGCCCCTGGCCATACTTCTTATGGAGGTTCTCGGCTGCCACCAGGAAGTCGCGCAGTGGCCCGGAGGTGTCCGGATCGCGCGGCGGCACGAGCCGTAACCGCACGGTCTCCCGGATGCGGGAGGGCTCGCACAACTGCTGGGTCGGTCCGCACGGGTCGCTGTGGACCGGGCGCGGCTCGGAGGGGCACTCCACGTGCTCGAGCAGGAGGTGCATGCGCCGCGCCTGTCCAGCGGCCTTCGCACACGCCTCGGCCGCAGCCGGATCGCGCAGCAATGCCGCAATGTCGACCTTGTAGACGGTGGTGACGGTGAGGTCGTTGCCACAGCAGTCGATGGCGTAGCCCGGCAGCACGCAGATCTGCTCGGCCTGCTTACCGATGTTGAGGCCCCAGACCACGCCCTGGCCGATCGTGCGGTTATGGAGCCGATTCTTGACGCGAAAATAGCGCTGCTCGGTCTCGAGGTCTTCCTTGGTGACGAACATCCCGTTGAAGAAACGCGTTCGCACACACCCCCCGCTCGCGGCCTGGACCGACAGGGCCGGTGCGAGGGGGGGCATCTTCATCTGGGCGCCGGGATCACAGGGTTCGCACGCCGCAGGGAAAAACGAGGCAGCATCGGGGAGGTCCCTCACGGCCAGGCCACAGGGCAGATCTCCGGCCGCGATAGGCTTCACGGCGGTGTCGAAGCCCGCCACCTCGATCAAAACCCGGTCATAAAAGTTGGTCGCCATCCCCTGGGCGGCGGGTCGTGCGTTGTAGACGAACGGCCAAACCTGTCCGGCGGGAATATCCAAGGTGTAGCTGTATACCGTGCTCGCCTGGAGGGTGGCCGCGCCGAGCAGGGAGACGTTGGTGTTGATCGGGAGCCCGGACGGTTGGTCTGGAATCCCACCCACCGTCTCGCCACTCCCGGCGGCGACGTTGAACGCCGGCTGCGCGGCCTGCTGCGCCGACGAGGCGCCCATCTCGTAAGTCAGATTCTCGGTCTGGAATGTGACCCGGATGCGCAGCGGACCCGCGAGGGTCACCGAGTCTCCCGCCCATCGCAGGAGCAGCCGGTCTGGGCGCTGCGTGTCGGCGAGGGTAAACGGGAAGGGCGTCTCTTGGGTGGCCAGCGCGGGATCCTGCCAAGTGCCGGTTGCCGATAGGATCTGATTGCGAATGTCGATGAGGGGCATAGCGCGCCACCTACAGAGAAGGATTGGACAGGGTCAGCACTCCGCTACCGTCCAGTTCGAGCTGAAACCAGCGGGCGAACGTGCGCGGGTAGAGCTCACGGAACGCGGCGTCGACGATCGGGGTGTCGGTGGCCACCAGACCGGAGAGGCGGTAGCGGCCCTCGGCCAAGTCCCCCGTGAACGCCAGCTCGAACTGGGAATCGACAGCGTTCCAGGTGAGCGTCGGCGCCAGCGGTGGCTGCCAGGTCCCGTCGTCCAGGAGTTGGCGCACCGTCAGGGTTGTAGCCGGCGTGGGGTCGCCGAGGATGGGCGCCGGGCCTCCCGATCCGTCGTCGGCGAGCACGATGGGTAACACCAGCGTGCCGTCCGTGGCATTGATGCCGGTGAACGCGACCTGGCCCGCCCGGGGTCCGCCAGCCAGGGCATCGGCGAGGTCGGTGGCGTCGATCACCGTGGCGAGGGCGGCCTGGATGCCGGAAGTGGACCAGAGTCTCTCGCGCGCCACGATGTCGTGGTCGACCCCTGCCAGGTCGGTCACCTCGCCGCCGTTATCGAGCACCAGGTCCACGCGCGCGAGCACCAGGCACGGATCGGCGGGGGGAGCGGGGCAGGTCTCGGGGGCCATCGCGACCGCCAGGGGGGGCGGCAGATCGCTCTCCGTGACGAGATCGAGCCGGAAGCCCTCCCGCACCCGGCTGTGCTCACACCCGGTGGTCTCGCAGCCGCAGGGGTCCCGTGGCGCGGGCGCAGGATCGCTCGGGCATTCCTGGTAGCACAGGACGACCCAGACCCGCTGGGCCGAGGGTTGCTGGGGGTCCGCCAGGTCGGGGTTGCCCTCCCGGTGCCGTCGCACCCACGCCGCGACGTCGATACACGAGTCCCAACCGACCACGATCTCCCGACCGCACCCGTCGATCGCGGCACCCCGCGAGACCTTGAGCAGGGTGGTGGTCGCCTGGCTTGCCGGGGCGTAGCGCTCGCCCTGCAGCCCGCAGAGCACGCCGGCGCCATGCAGGTGCCGGTTGTGAAAGCGCTGCTTGCCGACGACGTAGGCCTGCTCGTCGGTCAGCTCGAGCACGCCGAGGCGCTGCCCGAAGAAGTACCGTAGCCTCACGAACTCGTAGGGCACGACACACCCAGTATCGGGTACGCACGCGTCCGCTATTGGATTGGTGGTCAAAGGTCACCTCCCACAAGTGCGAATGTACCGCCGAGGAACCCGCTTCCTCGGTCGCCCAGCACGCTGTCCTTGCCGAGCACGCCGCCGCGTTCAGGGTCGGTCGTGGGGTCACCCACCAGCCGTAGACCCCCTGCGGCCGGTGCGCCGATCACGAGATCGATGCCCACCCGGTCCTGCAACCCCACGCGCGCGTCCGCCTGCACGATCTCCACCGTGTGGGCGGTGTGCGCCGGTTTGTTGACCTCCACGATCCGCTCGACGACGGCCTGCATGACCTCGGCATCGCACGGGTCGGGCAGCGGCGCCGCCACGGTGAAGCGGTGCGCATAGCGCTCGTAGAGCTCGGCGTCGGGCGTCTTGTCGGGTGCGCAGGCGCAAAGCTGTACGTTGCAGCCGAGCACCACGCCGGGGACACCCAGGAACGGGGAACGGCCCGGCCGCCCCAGGTAGGACTCGAGGACGACCGGGGCGCGGCCCGTGTAGATCTCCACGTAGCGCCGGATCCCCTCCGGGGTTCCACGCAGGCGGTAAAGCTCCATGGCGGCCGCGAGCAAGGCGCGGCGGCGTTCGAGCGGCCAGGACGGGTCGAAAGCGAGATCGATCAGGGCACCGAGCCAATCGACGAGTTCGCTCGGCACGGCGTCGGGATGGAGGTCGCGAATGAAGGCCTCGAACCTGGCCTCGATCCCGGTGTTCACGCGCTCCACGAGTGCCAGGAAGCGCTGCAGGAAGCGCCGGGCCCCATCGTCTCGCTGCCAGTGGGCCGGGAGGAGGTCAAGCGGGCTGTTTCGCGGGTAGAACGCGCGGATGGCCCGCACCGACGGCGTCGCCTTGCCGTCCGAGTACAGCGTCATGCGGAGCCAGAGATAGCGGCCGGGCTCGGACTGGACGAGCTGGTCTGTCACGTCGTCGCTGAAGGGCACCGGCATGCCGGCGGCATCGCGCGGCGCGTCCCAGTCGGTGGGCGGCTCCGTGGCCCGTTCCGATGTCGCGGTCTCGATCGTGAGCGCGGTCCCGTCGGGTAGCTCCGCATCGACCACGATCTTGTGCCATTGCACCCCGGGGGCACCGCCATCGAGCCGCCGGGACAGGGCCAGCCCCGATCTATGGAATGCACGGCCCTGTGACAGGCGGGCAACGCGGATGGCGAGGTGCGCGGCGGCGAGCCGAGCGGGTCCATCGCTCGCTAGACAGTCACAGCCGGGAGCCGCCAGGAACACGGGTTTGCGCGGGCCGTACAGCGCCTGGAGCGCCTCCAAGGCGACGTCGGTCGACGCAAGACCCGCGGCGACGGCAGACAGCTCGGCGTCGGCGAGAGGCGCACCATCGCGGGTGAAACGGAGCAAGCGAGGGTGTCGCGCGTCGGCCACGAGCACGCGGCCAAGGACATCGACCATCACCGCGATCGGCCTGGGCTCGGTGGGCAAATCCGAGGCGTTGCGCGGCGCGAACGAACCCAGCGGGCGAAGCATCGGGCTGAAACGAAAGATGCGACCTGCGCGGTCGGCCACGAAGACAAACCCCGAGGGCGCCACCGCCACGTCGATGGGTTCCTCGCCGGCGGTGAGCACGTTTACGGCCGCGCCGGTGCGGGTTTCGAGCACGATCACCCGCCGGGCGGCGGGGTCCGCGACGTACAGCCAGCCTCGTCGATCGAGGGCCAGGCCCGATGCCTTCCGCACCAAGTCCGGCTCGCAAGGGAACCGCTCCTCGGTGCCGTCGCATGACCTGCGGACGAGCCTCCCCCCGCGGTCGACCCGGAAGACATCCCCTCCCGGCTCCACCGCAAGCCCCGGCGGCGGGTGGGCCTCGACGCGTGGCGCGGTGGGTCGCAGCTCGGTGACGTGGCGCTCCGCGTCGTGGAACAGCTCCGCGGAGAGAAACGGCGACGATTCCGGCTGGAACGGGTCGCTCTCTTCGCCGCCCTCGCCGAAGTCGGCGGGGTAACGCAGCACGTAGAACGTGGCGCCGTTGGGGTCGCGGGCGCGGTCGAAGGTCAACATCGCTATGCCGTCGCCAAGGTGAAGGTGGTGGTCACGAGGCTCGTGGTCTCCTCGGGCCCGAGCGGGATGCGGTCGTACTCGCCCGCGGTCGCGGGACAGCGCACCAACCTCCCGACACGGGGGCTGGCGTTGCTCTTGGTGCGCACGAAGGACGCGGTGAACTCCTCGACGCCGTCGATCCCCTCGGTGCGGAAGACCTGGGCGATCAGGTCGGCGACGTGCACCTGTCCACCGAAGGGGGCACCCTCGCCATCGAGGCCGCCCACCAGCACGTCGAGCCACTGAGACAGGCGCTGGAGCACCAGCTCCTGGAGACGCAGTCGCGTGTAACCCGGCTTGCCGCGCACCCGGACATACACATTGCACAGCCGGCAGTACTGCGCCGGCACGACGTGGACCTCGGTGGTCACCAGCCGGTGCCGGTCCAGCCAGGTACACACGGCGCGCAGGAATGAGGGGGTCGGCAGCGGCTCGAACCCTGCGAGGTCGGGCACGACCACCACGCTCACGACACCGGGTGCGTCGAAGGTGTCGTCGAGGCCGGCCACCACCGGGAGCTCGGGGCCGCACTCCGGCGTGGTTCCGGCGAACCCGGCGGACGGCACGGCCACCTGGAGCGACCCTCCGCCGCCGGCGGCACAGGGGTCGACCGGTGGGGGCGATGGAGTGGGCGTCGATTGGGCCGACGGGGGGCACACGATGGGCAAGGGTCGGCGCCGCGGTGCCACGATCGCCCGCGCCACCCGTACACTCGGCGTCTGCCTGGCGATCCAGGCGAAGTCGTCGGAGGTGACCGCGCGACTGCGGGTGGAGAGCTCCTTGCGCGCCCGTTCCTTCGCCTCATCCAGGGTCTCGGCATCGGCGCCGCCGCGTGCGGGCACGACATTGACCACGCCCGCCAGCCCGGTGACCTGCACCCCGAGCTTGTCGATCGCACCGGCGCCGCACTCTCCCACCACGCCGCCGCCGTGGCGGTAACTCCGCGCCACGACTTGACCGGCCCGCGGGACGAGGGGCGGGATGGCGCCGCGCTCGCCGTCACCGAAGTACACGATCCCCGCCTCGGCGTCGATCTCGTAGAGCTTGTCGAATGGACCGGCCACGTCCAGCGATACCACCTCGGCCCAGGGCACGAGCAACGCGTCGGACGCCGCCGACTCGGCGATCTCCAGTTGCAAGGTTCCGGCCAGCACGTTCTGGTGCGCCAGCCGGAAGGTCTGGCCCGGCCGGCCGTCGGCATTGCCGAGGACCTCGTTGACGACGGTCTCGGCGTGGGTGATCCCGACGACGTTGAAACCCAGGTGACGCACCCGGTGGGCGCTGCGATCCGCGGGCAGCGGCCCGATGCGCAGCCAGCCGTTGATGGTGGCCGGATCGCGGAGCATGGGCTCCAGCGGGTGGCCTACCGCGGGCTCGGGGGTGACCACCTCCGCCTGGGCGGCGCTCAACGCATCGGCAAGAGCGGCCTGGAAGCCGGTCAGGTCGATACTCCCGCTCGATGCTAGGTTGGACTGCAACGCCGTGGCGAGGTCGACACAGTTGTCCGCGGCAGTCGGCACCACCGCCTCCCGGAGGTCGATCCACTGGCCTGGGCTACCCAGGGAGAACGGCATGGCGAAGCGAATCGTGCCGGAGCGGGCCAGCCGGTCGGTGGTGTCGACGATCCGGCCGGGGATGCGCCGCAGGGTCTCGGTCTCGGCGTCGAAATAGGATAGCCAGGTGATCGGCGGCGGTGCGGCCTCGCCCGGTGCCACGATCGGCGCGCACTCGACGTCGGCCGACGCGGTGGGGGCCTCGTCGTCGTCGAGGACGATGTGTAGGGTGACTTCGACGCCGAGGAAGCCCGCGTCCCGGTCCTCGTTGAAGGACAGCCCGAGCCACAGCCACGGGTGGTCGACCCCCGTGCCCGAGGCCGGGAGCAGGGCTGCCGGGGCGAGCGGGAGGTCCTTGGCCTTGGGGGCCTTGCCGTCCCAGGCGACCGTCATCCAGTCCGAGTCGTCGGCGGGGATCTCGGGGGGCAGCTCGGCGGCGGTCGGTTCCGGTTCACGGAACCCTGCCTCGTCGAGGCGGAGCAGGTCCCAGAGGAAGGGATTCTTGGTGGAGATCCAGGCGACGATCTCGGCCGGCACGAGGTCGAGGTCCCGGTCGGTCTCGTAGATCACCGGCGCCTGGGCGCGGCGGGTGACGTCGGACCCGGCCTCGATGGTCACGCCGGGGAGATTGCGTGGATTCGCCAGGAAGAAGGCCACCTGCGATGTCGCGGCCCGGGCCGGGGCGAGCCGGATCCCGAGCAGCGCCAGCAGGGCCACGTGGGCCTTGTCCGGCACCCGGTTGAGGCGGTAGCCCACCTGCTCGGTGAGGTACGCGAACAGTTGCAGTAACGCGATTCCGGGATCCGAATCGTTGTGATTCGTCCACTCCGGCGCGTAGACCGGGATGCGGCGCACCAGCTCCTCCACCACCCGGGAGTAGCGGAGATCATCGAGGTTGGGGGATTCGATCGGCATCGATCACCCGTGTCCTTCGTGAAGATAGAAGGGGTAGACGCGGTTGTAGTAAGTGTTCGTGGCCCGCACGACGTAGTCGACGTGGATCAGCAGCAGGTTCTCGGCCTCGCCCTCGGTCACCCGCACCTCGCGCAGATCGATGCGCGGCTCCCAGTCGGTGAGGGCGGTCCGGACGTCTTCCTCCAAGGCATACCAGGTCGCGGGCGCGTTCGGCTCGAACACGCGGTCGGCCAGTCCCGAGCCGAACTCCGGCAGCATGACGCGCTCACGGCGCCGGGTGCGCAGGATGTTCTCGATCGATTGCTCGATCGAGTCCTCGTGCACGGACCATGGAATCCGCCCGTCGAGCGGGCGAAACGGGAAGGCCACTCCCGTGCCGAGGAATGCGCGTGGACGGCCGTTCATGGCGTCACCGGGCCGGTGGTAGGCGGCACGCCATGGGTGTGGGCGCCAAAGGGTTTGCCGTCGATGATCACGGCGCTCGCCAGGGCGCTGCCAGTGGTCGTGAGCCGGATGCCGGCCGGTGCCTGGACCGACATGCCGGCCGGCGCCTGGACCGATAGGCCGGCGATCGCCTGGAAGGAGATGCTCGGCGCCTCCAGGGAGATGCGGAGAGGTGCGCGAAGGGTGAGGGAGCCGTCGGCGTCGGAGATCTCGATCACCCCTCCGCCGGCCGACTGCAGGGTCACCTTGCCGGGCGGCGTGTCGTCGAGCAACAGCTCGTGGCCACCCTTCGTGCGGACCTTGACCTTGCCCCCCGCCGGGCGGTCGTCGAAGGTGATCTGGTGTCCCGAGCGCGACACGAAGGTGCGGACGTGATTGGCGTCGGACGGCTCGGCCGCGTCCGGGGGTGGCGACTCGCGGTTCCACACCGCGCCCAGGATGATGGGGTTGTTGGTGTCCCCCGCGTCGAAGGCCACCACCACCTCGTCGCCCACCTCCGGCATCGCCCACGATCCGCGCCCGGCCCCCGCGGTCGGCGCCATGACCCGCGCGGGGGCGGACGGCGAGTCGCCGCCCATGGAGAGGTAACGCAGCTCGTAGGTGCCGTCGGGCATGCGGCCGGTGACCTTCGCGGTCAACACGCCGGGGATGGTGGGCTCGCGGCGGTTGGCGTAGCGCTCCTCGAGCAGGGTCTCGAACGGGCTGGACATCAGGACTCTCCGTACGGCGGGAAGGGCATGCCCGGACGGCGGCCGTTCACGTGGGTGCGCAGCCCCTCCGGGCCGTAGGTGTGCACCGCGGTCTCGGCGTAGTAGAAGCCGTCGAACGGCGGGCGCATGCCGCGGATCTCCACATGGCGGCCCGCCCGCAGCCGTGGCAGGCCGATGGTCTCGGTCTCGATCTTGAGGAACTCGCGGGCCTTCTGGCGGAACTTGGCGTCGGCCATGACATCGGCCCGCTCCGGATCCAGGCCGCGCTGATTGATCTCGGTGTACGGGTTCTCGCCGTACAGCCTGAGGCGCCAGTCCGGTCCGGCGAGCAGGGGTGGATCGCCCTGCTCCGGGTCGCGGTGCAGCTCGTCGTCCAACCAGAGGGTCGCGGCGCCCGGCGTTTCCGGCGGCTTGGGTGCGGTGCCCGAGACCTGGTTCGGAGACGAGGAGACCCGGTCCCGCCCCATCACGGTGACGCTGGTGTACTGATCGACCACCTTCAGGTCGGGTTTGAAGGTGTGGAGATTCCGACCGCGCTCGATCAGGTAGATCCCGCGCAGGGTGCGGTCCGGTGGCAGGCGGCTGCGGGCGCGCTCGAAGTGCAGCTCGACGCCGGACTCGGGATCGTCGAGGTCGGCGAACTCGAGAAACACCTCGCAGTCGAGGCGCTCGGCGAACTTCATCAGGTAGTCGAGGTAGCTGGTGCCCTCGAAGTGGGCCTCGGCGAGGGCCCGGGCGTCGTCCTCGGTGAATCTCGGCAGGGGGCGTGGTCCGAACACCACCGGCAGCGGATAACTCGCCCGCTTCAGGACATCTTTGATGATCTCGATCTCGGGCACCGCCCAATAGTCGGTCTTCTTCGGATTCTTGTCCTTCAGGGGGCAGAGGTCGTCTTCGCCGCACACCACGACATAGTTGCCCTCCTCCTCGGTGAAGTGAAAGCGGATGTCGGAGATGGGTCCCGAGATCATCGGCACCCAGCGGTGGCTCTCGGCGTCGACCGGGTCCAACCCCGTGGCACGTTCCCGCTCATCGCGGTCGTGGAGCGAGTAGCGCATGTCGATGCGCAACCGATCGCCGAACTGGAAGATGGCGAAGTCGTTGTACTTGAATCGCGGCCAGGCGGGGAGGTTGCCGATCGTCACCTCGTTGGCCATGCGCGGCGGATGGGGCGCCTTGCGGTCCTCGGGCAGGGTGTCGTACCAGTTGTTGAGGGTGATGCAGTACTGACCCACGCCGTGGTGCACCAGGGTGACCTCGACCGACAGGATATCGGGCTGGGCCTCGGTCAGTTCGATGCCCTTCTCCGGACCCGCCCGCAGCTTGCCCAGCTTGGTGATCCGCACCGCGGGGACAAAATAGGTCCGGCCGGGCCGGGTGGCGTCCGCGCCCTCGGTCATGGTGGACCCACTTTGCGCGCGATGCGCTTGAGCTCGTCGCGCACGATCTCCAGCACGAACGGGCGCAGCTTGTCGAGCAGCCGGTTCTGGCCGCGCAGGGCGCCGAGCGTGTCGGCGCCACCGGAGGTGGCGCCGGAGAAGGTGTCTTCGGCGCGGAAGACTTCGATGTCCGTTTCGACGCGGTCGATGATCAGCGGCATCTACTTCACGCTCGTGCTGCGGCCCCGCCAGAATCTCGCTTCGGCCTCGGTGGGTCCCACGTCGACCGTGAGGTCCAGGTACGTGTCGAATATGAGCTCTCCGTCGAGCCAGGCGCGATAGATGATTCCCTCGCCGGTGTGGCTCGTCCCCGGCTTGACTATGCCGATGACCTCCACTTCGACGGTCCGGCCCGGCGCGGCCCCGTGAGTCCCGCGGGCCATGCGGGCGAAGTTGAGCTCGAACGGCAGCATGATGTAGTTGGGTCCGGTAGCGCCCGCGATCAGGTTTGGGGAGGTCTGGGACCCTCCCAGTGCGAGCCCCATGAGATGGAGCCAATCGGCGCGCGAAGGGGCGCCGGGTTGCGCTTGTGCCGGGCCGCCCATCACCGCGCTCTGCCCCGATCCCCGCGTCGTGGTGGTCAGGTCGACTTTCTGCCGCGGCACCACCTTGGCGGGGTAGAGATCTGCGATGTCCGCGGCGTTCCAGGTGCGCGTCTGTTCCCAGATGCCCTTGATCCCGGAACGCCGCTCCTGAGTCGGAAGGATCCGCACGACCGGCAGCGAGCTCTGAGAGGGCAGCCTGAGGCCCGGTGTCTCCGCTCCCGCCCAGGTGCCGAGCGGGGGCTGCACAGGACTCACCACGATCTCCGGCTCTCCCCACGGACGGGCCGGGACGGACGGCGCATCGGTCGTAAAGGGGAATGCCTGCGCATTCGCCGCCGGAATCATGATGGGGCGTCCATCAGGTCCCAGGACGAGGCTGGGACGCGCCATGGGAGCGACCTCGGGAGCGGAGCCGCTCGGCAGCCGCAGATGGAGACCTTCTTCCGTGCCCAGCATGGTGGCCGCGAGCAGGCTACGCGTCCGACGGGACATTCCTGGCGGCCACCCGAAGGCCGGTCCACGTCCCTCGGCGAGGGATCCCGCGAGCGACTGGCCGAGACCGATGTAGAAGGACTGGCGTATCTCCTCACCCGAGCCGCCCGAGAGCCATGTCAGCGTTGCGTTGCTGCTCCCGCCGAACGCGCTCTGCGCTCCGACGCGCAGCCACGGCTGGTTGGCGAACCGGTTCGAGATCCCCAGTTCGATGGGACCGCTGACGAGGCCGGCACCGGCACCCCACAGGCCGGATTCGAGGACCCCCGTTCCGCTCTTGCCCTGCATGGTGGCCGACAGGCTCTCACCGAGGAAGTTGCTGCCCGCACTGACGCCGGCGGCGCGCAGGTAGTTCGGCAGCGTCAAGGATGCCCCTGGGACGAGGCCCAGAATGTTGCTCGCTCCGTGGGCGAAGCCTGGGCTCGCCGCCGCCGGCGCGTGTCGAGCGAAGCCGAGGACGAAGGCGTCCTGAGCCTGGGCCAGAGACAGTCCGCCGGGCCTGGAGAGGTCCTGAGCAGCGACGTCTAGCAGCCCACCGCCGACGCCTCCGCCCAGGAACAGCGTGCCCGTCGTGGCACCGGTCGCGAGCAGCTTGGTGCCGATGCCGGCCCCTATCGCCTTACCGCCGTAGGCACCGTACAGCCAGGGCGCCGCGGCACCCGCGCCGAGCACCACGACGGTCGCGATGGACGCGTCACGGACGACCTCGAGGTCCTGGATCGCCTCCTCGCCGGCCACGAGCGAGATCCCCTGGTACTTCGCCCACTCGCTCAGCAGCCGGGCGTTCTCGGCCTCCGCCTGGGTCAGCGCCGAGGCCGCGCCGAACAGGTCGCCCCGGGCGAGCAGCTTGCTCGAATACGCGGTCCGCGCATAGGGGTTGGTCAGGAACAGGTACCCGGGGTCGGTCATGGCCTCCAGCGCCGTGGGTGGCCGCACGGCGCCACTCCACATGTCCACGAAGCCGCCCATCGCGCTGCCGAAGGTCGAGGTACGCCAGCTCCTCGTCTGGTCCTGCCAGCCGAGCTCCTCGTTGAATCTCCCGATCTTGCGTCCGATCAGGGCCGGTGCGCGTTCCAGCATGATCTGGTACTGCTCTCGGTCGAGCTTCACGGGTTGTCCGAAGAGTCCGGCTCGCCAACGCGGTCCCGCGTCGTCGACGCGCTTCTCGTTCCTGCCCCACAGCTCTCCCAGTGCCTCGACGAGCTGCCACTGATCGTCGCCGTGTCGCGTCGCCCGGGTGAGGTCCCGCAACAGGCGCCCCCTGTCCGCAAACAGTGCATCGAGGAGTGGCGTGAGCTCACTCTCAGGCGTGGTGTCGAACAACCGGCGCAGGGCGCCGACGTCGAGGGCCTCCTGGGACGTTGCGAGCGCCTTCAGCAGTTGGGTCCGCTCGGCCTCGCCCATCGTGGCGAGCTCCGCATCCGAGAGCTTCGCCACGCGCTCGCTGGCCGTCTCCGCTTCCGTCAGCGGTCGGTAGGTGACCGGCTCGCGCACATCCGTGTCGGGGACTCCCCTGCGTGGCTGATCGGTCGTCTGTTCGGGTGGAGCTGGACCCGGGGGCCCGGGCTTCGGGGGGCCCTGCGGAAGCCTCTGTTTCGGCGGCTGGACCTTCGGTATGGGCCTGGGTTGGGCCGGCGGCGGCATGTCGATGCCGACGACCTTGCCGTTCATGTCGATGACCACGCGGTTGACTCCCGCGACTCGGGCTCCCGGGTTGGTCTTCACTTCGGCCCAGTGTGTGGCCTCGACATAGACCGTGAGGGTGCGCCATTCCTCGTCCCAGCTCTGGCCCGTCTTACTGGCATCACCATCGGTGACCATGGCGACAGGCTGCCCTTCGACCAGTACCGCGGCGACACTCGTCTCGTAGGTTGGCGATTCTCCTCGCACGACAGCTGACGTCGGTGCTCTGGGCAGGGTCGCGTCGGGATCGCGCTGTACGGTGCCCGGTGTCGCGCGCAAGCTGACGTCGGACACCTGTCCTTGTGAGATGGCGTGGCTCGCTCGGTCTGCCTCGGCTTCCACAGCGGACTCCGGCGACGGCGAGCCCGCGTCGGCGCCCTGCTGCACTACGTGCGCCAGCTCGTGGGCGAGGAGCCGCTTGCCTTCGTGGGTCTCCGGCGCCCACCGGCCGGCGCCGAAGATGATCTCCGAGCCGATGGTGAACGCCTTCGCCGCCACCGAGGCCGCCGCCTCCGCCGCCCGATCGTCGGTGTGCACGCGCACGTCGGCGAAGGTGCGTGCGAAGCGCCCCTCCATGAATCGCCGCACGTCTCTGGGCATCGGCGCGCCGGCGTCCAGGTCGGACAGCAGCTCGCTCGCCATCGCCCCGTGCGGCGAGGGACCGCCGCCGGGTCGGGGGGCGCGAGCAGCGGCGGGTGGTCCCGGCGTGCCGCGCATGGAATCGCCGTGGGTCGCGCGGGCCCCGGGTAGGGCATCGCGCTGGAGCGCCGTCCCGGAGGCCGGTTCTCCCACCGGGGGCGGGGCCGGGCCCACCGCGGGAGCCGGTTCGGCCACGACCTGATCGGCCACGCGGTCCGCCAGCAGCTCCAGCGGGTCTTCGGGGACCGACACGCCCGCGGCCTCGGCTTTGCGCTGGAGCATGCGGCCGCGCAGGGCCTGGAGGCCGCGGTTGCCGAGCCGGTCCACCAGGGCCCCGAAGTGGCCGTCCCGCGCCGGCGCGGGCTTGGCCCGCCGCGTCGGTCCGGCGCCTTCGCGCCGGTGCTGGTGCTGGTGGGTCGCGTGCGTCATAGGGCCGGGATCACCAGGGCGGTGCCGGGGGGAACGAAGCCCGGCCGGTCGATGTCGTTGGCGGCGGCGATCGGTCGCCACAGGCGCGGGTCGCCATAGACCTGGGCGGCGATGTGCGACAGGGTCTCACCGGCGCGCAGCACGCGGCGGTGAGTGCGGTCGGGGCTGGAGCGCTTGAGGTCCCGGAGCTGCACCTCCGCCGACTTGTAGGTCTTCATGGTCAGGGAGACCCGGGCCCGCAACACGCGTCCGTCCTCGGCGAACAGGCTGTAGCGGTCGCGCAGGGAGGTCACGATGCCGGTGAAGATGGTCTTTCCCCACGCGAAGCGGCACACCGGCGGGTGGTGCAGGGTGCCGTCGATGGTGACGAACCGGCGGAGTTGGAGGAGCGCCTGTTCCACGTCCAGACCGAGCTTGGTCTGGTCCAGGAATACCTCCAGAGACAGCACCGAGCCCTCGCCACGGATGAACTGGAAGATGGGAGACGCCAGGCCCGGGACCGGCATGGCGGCGTAGTTCGCACCGTGGGAGATGCCGTAATCGGTCGGGTTGAACAACACCGGGATCGGGGTCGCCTGGTCGTGATCCGTCACCGGGTCCGCCGAGACGTTGGTGAGCGTCGCGCGTTGCAGGGCCATCTACGCCTCTAGTCGCTCGACGAAGGCCGCCAGGCCGGGGATCATCCCCTGACCGAGGCGCAGCAACCCCTCGTGGGCGATCTCCAAGGTCTCGATGGCGATCTCGTTGCGTGCCGCATCGAGACCCGGACCGGTGAGCCGTTCCGGCAGCCCATTGGAGAAAAACCACGCGGCGATCGGCTGCCCGCCGATGCCCGGAAGCGCGGTGGCGGCGGTGCCGGCCTGGAGCAGCACGAAGCCGTTCTTGCGCGGCGGCGCCCCCGGCTGAAACTGCACCTGAAAATACCACTCCCACAAACCGTTGTCGGCGGTGACGCCGCGGCGGAACACGAGGCTGGAAAACTGGCCCCAGCGGGTAAAGCGCAGCGGGTTGGTGTTACGCCCCCCCTCGTGATAGGTCTCGACCTCCATCCCGGCGTCGATGCCGGAGACTTCGGCGAAGCGCACCGCGGTCACCGCGTTCGCGGCGGTGGCCAGGGCGCCGAGACCCTCCAGCGGGGAGGCGATCCCGCCCGGCGGGCGATCCACCAGGAACACCGAGAACCGAAAGGCGCCGACCGGGTTCACGCCACCTCCTCGACGGCGAGCAGCGCGTCGTCCCGGCTGATCCGGAAGATGACGAACTCGGCCGGGGCCGCGATGGCGACGCCCACCTCGCAGACCACGCGGCCGAGGGCGATCTGATCCGGCGGGTTGTTGGTCTCGTCGCAGCGCACATAAAATGCCTGCTCGGGCGCCGCACCCCGCAACTCCCCCTGCTGGAACAGATCGAGTAGCACCCCCAGGACCGCCTGGGTCATGTGGAACCACAGGGCGGGGGTATTGGGCTCGAACACCAGGAGGCGAAATGCCACGACCACTCGCCGCTCGATGGCGGACAGCCCACGGCGGACGTTGAGGTAGCGCAGCCAGCCATCGGTGGACTGGGTGCGGGCCCCCCACAGCAGGACACCGCGACCGGGGAAGGTCCGGGTCACGTTGATGTGCGCCGGCGTGGCGTAGAGCTCGCCGTTGTCGGCGTCGGTCACGGGGCGGGCCGGTCCCACCGTGCCGACCATGGACTCGTTGGCGGCGGCGACGGCGGGCCCCCGGCGCAGGTCGCGCCGGGCGATCACGCCCGCCGCGAACCCGTCGGGGGGCAGCTCGAGGAGGGCCCCGCCTTCGCGATCGGACGCCAGCAGCCACGGGTGGTAGAGCGCGGTGGCGGCGGCGCCGGCCGCGTCGGTGGCACCGGTGAGGGCGGCGCGCCAGGCGAGGGCACGGGGATGGCTGGGGCTGCGGTAGTCGCCGTCCGCCGGATCGAACTCCACCGGCACCGACAGCAATAGCTGCACGCGCCAGCGCTCGGCACCGGCACGCGCCATCAACGCGCGTTGCACCTCGAGGACCAGGGTGTCGCCGAACAAGGGCGCCCCCTGGGCCCCCGGACCCTGGGTAACGACCGCCGCGGGCGCGGGTCCACAGGGCCTGAAGCAGGCGCCGGCCTGGCTCGGTGGCAGCACCACCTCGGCGCCCGCCAGAGCCTGGCGGGCATAGAGGTCCGGCACCGCCGCGAGCGCGACTTCGTCGATCAGCAGCAACCGCTCGAAACCGGTGGCCTCGACCTCGCTCGATCCAGGGATGCCGGCCATGGCCAGCGCCACCTCGCGCAATCCGGCCGCGTCGCTCGGATCGGGACGATGCACGAGGGCGACGTGGCAGCGCTTGCCGCCGTTGGCGAAGAACGCCCGTACCGAGCGCGCGAGCGGATTGGGGTCGGCCGCGTCGAATGGGCCGTGCCAGGTCTGATAGCTTTCCCAGTCGTCACAGGATATGGGCGGGAGTTGTGGCACCACCGTGGTGCGAATGACCGCGCCGATGCGCTGGATGCGGACGTCGACCAGGCGCAGCCAGGGCCCGTCGACCAGGCCGTCGATCACCCGATCGCCAGGCGGCTGGGCACGGTGGTCGGCTCGGACGCCGCCGGGGCAGGCCCGCAACCGGGCGGAGGGTCCCGCCGCGACCGCCACCAGACCGTAGACCAGGCTGCCCCCATCCGGCACCGGGATCTCCGTCTCCGACGACCCCAGCACCACCTCGCCGCCCTCGACCTGGAACCGCTCGGCGGCGATGCGCACCTGAAACCAGGCGACGCGCACGGCGAAGCGATGTCCGACGGGCGGATCCCCGGTCAGTCTGCTGCCCGCGTCACGGACCCGGGGCTCGAAGCCCACGAACCCGCAGACGTCGGTGCGCGGCTCGCCCGTGCGGACCTGTGGCGGCCGCTGCTCGGGATACACGCCGGGGACGAGGGGGAGCTGCATCGGTCGATCAGTCCTCGGAGAGCTCGATGCGGTCACAACAGACCTCGAGGGTCTCCACCGCGATCTCGTTGGTGCGCGCGTTGAGCGCGGGCCCGGACAGCTTGCAGGGCCAGGCATCTTGCAGTCGCCACCTCATGACGACTTCGTGCTTCTCGTTCTGCAAGTTGACCAGGATGTTGGCCTTGATCTCTTCCCACGGATCACCGTCGCGAACCTTCTTGCGCCAGGCCCACAGGGCGGGACTCCCGGTGACGCCGCGCCTGAGCACCACGTTGGGATAGCTCTCCATCCCCGGCAGCTTGCGCACGAACGCGCCGTCGCCCGCACCATTGGGGATCTTGGTATCTCGGTACTCCATTGGCATGGTGTCCCCGTCGAGGCCGGTACACTCCATGAAGCCGAGGGTCTCGAGGGCGTCCTGGGCCTCCGACGGGCCATCGATGAAGCTCAGCACGAAGTTGAAGGTACCGTAGGGGTTGGGGCGAGGGACGGGAGGCATGGCGGCTCCTTCTGCGGAAGGGTTAGAATCAGGACGCGGCGAAGCCGGTGAGCTGCTCGATGCGGAAGATGACGAATTCCGCAGGGCGCACGATCGCCACGCCGATGCGACAGATCAGGCGGCCGTTGAGTACGTCGTCGGCGGTCATGGTGGACTCGTCACAGCGCACGAAGAAGGCATCGTCCTCGCTGCGGCCGAACAGAGCGCCGTCACGCCGTTGGGTGCGCAGGAAAGAGCGGACCGAGGCGCTTACCCGTGACCAGGTCTCCGGGGTGTTGGGCTCGAAGACCACCCACTGGGTGCCCCGCTCGATGGAGGCTTCGAGGAACAGCAAGGTGCGCCGCACGTTGATGTATCGGACCTCGGGGTTGCTCGACAGGGTCCGGGCGCCCCAAATACGGATGCCACCCGGTTCGAAGTGGCGGATGAGATTGACACCCTGAGGATTGAGGATCTCCTGCTCGCCCGTGGTGTAGCGGGTGCGCAGCGAGGATGCGTTCTGCACCACTTCGTTGGCCGGCGCCTTCCACACGCCGCGCTGGTTGTCGACCCGGGCGTAGATCGCCGGGACGAAGCACGACGGCGGGAGGTAGCGGACCTCGCCGCCGATGTTCTGGCCGACCCAGGGTGCGTAGTACGCGGCATACGAGGTGTCGTAGAGGTTGCGATGGGCCTGCACGTTGTTGATCGATCCGCCCGGGTCCTGCTCGCCGTCGAGGACCGCGAAGCGGTAGCGCATGACCTCGCAGTGCGCGATCAGTGCGAGCTGGACCGTGGCACTGGTGCGGCCGGGGGCGGCGACGATGTTGATCTCCGGGACGTCCGCGAACGCCTGGATGCCCGTGCGCTGGCCCGGTCCGAGATCGGTACCGACGATGGCCGCATCCCCGCTTGCACCCTTTTGGGGAATGCCGTCGACGGCGGTATCGGACAGGGGGGTCGGGAAGCCGCTGGGGGTGGTGGGCTGGTCACTGAACGCCACACCCTCGCTCCCGGATAGGCCGCCGATCCCGGGCGGCTGCACGTAGACCAGGCGCGATCGGGTATTGATCTGGGTAGCGTAGTGGCGCAGGAGGATGGCCTCGGTCTGGCGCTGGTTCCATGACAGGCCGCGGTACACTTCGTCGGGCGCGGCGCCCGAGGTGTCGGTGACGGTGACGTCGATCTCCAGGACGCGCGCATAGGCGGTGGTGGCCGGGATCGATCCGACGGGGGTGCCCAGCGGCGGGTCGACGGTCAGGGTGGTGCCGCTGATGTCCATCACCTCGTGGGCGCTACGGCTCTGGCCGTCGTGGTCGATCTCGATGATGGCGCCCACGTAGAAACTCGTGACGGACAGCACCTGGACGGTAGTCGCACCGATGGCCGCCGCGGTCACGATGGGTACCGGTGCGCGGTCGCGGGGGGTGACGTTAACGCGCACCGAGGAAGACCAACTTCCGGGGCTGCGTGCGTGGAATTTCGGCCCGTCGGTTCCGACAGCAGTGACCTCGATGTAGGTCTCGCTGGGATCCAGGTCGATCGGCAGGGGGGCGCTCAGGGTCACCGTGCCGGCCTGGGTGTTGTAGCTTGTGACGGTGGGGGCGGGGGCGATCGAGCCCCCGATGCCGTTCACCGGGAGGACACCTGCAAGCCCCAAGGCCGCCGTGGCACCGCTGACGACGATGGACACTCCCGCGCCTGCCACGTTGGACGTGAGAAGGAGGTGGCTGGAACCATCGGTGCCAAGGACGAACGCGGCCGGCGGCGGTGCGAACAGACTCAGGAGCTCCGGGACCGTGACCGCTGCCAAGTTGGCGACGTTGCCGCTGCCCATGGCCGGGGTCGGACCGAAGCCGAGGGCCACGCTGGCCGTTCCGCCGACGACCTCCACGAAGCCATCGCTCCCGACCACGTCGGATCGAATGACCACCATGGCGCCGGCGAGATCGACCGAGACACCCGCAATGTCACGGGCCAGCACGAGCGCCACTTCGCTCGCGGTGGCGGCCATTGAAGTCACCGTGTCGAAGGTTGCCGTCTGAACGGGTGCCGCAGGGCCTCCGACCCGAACCTCCAACGTGTCCACCGTATTGATCGCGAACGGACCGGCCCCGCTCGTGGCTGCCGCCGGCGTTGCAACGATCGCGTTGGTGGTCTCCGGCGGGCTGGGACCTGCGCCCGTGACCGCGACCGTGAGCGTGTCGCCGTCGCTCATTGCAAACGGCGCGGCCACGGTGCCGGTAAGAGTGGCCTGGGTGGCCTGTACGGAAAGGGCATCAGAGCCGTCGGTCCGCCGTCGGATCGTCAGCGGGGTGCCGATATCGATGCCACGCAAGGAGTTCAGCACGAGCGACGTATCGCCAGACCTGGCCCTTCGGGCGAGGCGCAGGACGATGCCTTGCCCGAGACGCAGGGTATTCCGAGTGGCAATCGTGCTATCGACGACGCGCGAGATGTAGAGCCGTCGCCCGCCGTTGTCGAAGAATGCTCGCGCGGCGTGGCCGAGGTAGCCGCGATCCTCGGCATCCGTATCGACCGGCAGCCTCAAGGGGTTGCCGAACTGGCGGACGAACTGGGCGTAGCTCGTGACCAGGACGGGGGCCGGGTCGGCCTCGACGATGAAGCCGTTGGTGGCCACGAAGGGAGGCGGATCCCCGGCGACGGGGCCGCGCTCCGCGGGACTGACGAACGCGGCAGTGCTGGTGCTGACGCCTTCGATGGCGCGCAGGCTCGCGGGACGCTCTTCGACGAAGACTCCGGGGGCCAGGTATTCGGGCATGGCGCGACCTCAGGGACGGAGGAAGGAGAGGGTGTGGACCAGGCCGGTCTCGAGCTGCACCGCGGCCGGAGTAACCGGCACCGCCGTGATCCCGTCGAGCACGGTCACGTTGAGGGACAGTGGATCGGGGGAGGCGGCCCCGGGAGCAAACGGGAAACGGTAGACGAACTCTCCCGCCGCGTCGGTACGGGCCTCCGGGGTATCCGGCAAGGGTGCAACGCTCTCGTGGAGTCGTACGGACAGGCCGGGCTGTGGGATCCCCTGCTGGGTGATCACACCGATCACCGCGGTCTCTCCGCGGGGGATCGGGAACAAGCGCGTGGGCCACAGGGACTCGAACAACAGGTAGTCGCTGCGCTGGGGGGGCACCGACGCGGCCAGCGGCAGAGTGACCTCGATCGGATCGAAAGCGCGGTACTCACCGCCAGGCGACCGTACCGTGACGGGAAACGTCCCCACGGGCAACACTGGCGGCGCGCCGACCACGCTGATCCGGTAGGTCCCATCGCTTGCGGCGAATGCCCGCTGCCCAAGGGCCTCGACCTCGAGGGGCACGCGGATCGGCGGGTCCTCGATCGCCGGCAAAAACCGATCGCGAAACGTGATGGCGAACGCCAGTCCACGCTGCTGTAACGGGAGGTCGATCGTGAACATAATCAGCTCGGGCCTCCCATCGTGGCCATGGCCACCACGCCGGTCGCGTCGGGGACGCTCGGATCGAGACCGATGACGCGCACCAGGTAGGCCAGTGAAAGCTTGTAGGGTAGTTCGGCGGGGTCCCAGATGTAGTGATGCTCGGAGACGGGGATGGACTCGAGGAGGATCTGCACGGTGTCGTCCGCCCCCCAGGACGCCCCGACAAGGTCGCCTCGCACCAGGCTGGTGTGGTCGTAAAGCGTTTGCAGGATGTGACCGCAGACCTGATGGGCAGTCCCGGCGTCGGTCGCCCAGGGGGTGATCAGGTACCGCAGATCGAGGGCGAGCCGCGGACGGGTGAATCCAGGACTCGGCGGAGCGTTGCGGAGCTCGGCATTGGCGCCGATCTCGTAAAGAAATAGGGTGACGGCCGGTCCCTTCGGCGGCTTGTCACGCATCTCGTCCGTCGTGGTGATCAGCACATCGGACGGTGCCACAATGCTCGAGACACCCGCGCTGATGACCGCTACGAGGGTCTCTCCGACGTCAGACAAAACGTCACGTGTTGCCATGCTGCCTCCAGGCTACATGGCAACCATCAAGACACAACATATCTTTTAGTGTCAAGATTGCTCCGCCAGACCACCTAAAAGGAGGCTTCGTATGGAAGTTCCCTCCCGCGACGTGACGGTGCATGAGCAGGGTCCATCCCCCCCCGTGGGAGTACACGCATTGCTGCACGGCGTACTGCCATTATTGGCGTCTGCGCTGCGACGTCAGCGGGAGCGCGGCCGATCGGCCGGCTCCGACCTGCTGTCCGGGCTGCTGATCGAGGACGGCGAGGCCGAGTCCCTCCTCGCGACGCTGGACAGAGATCTTGGTCGATCCGAGCCGTCCAAGAATTCAGAATCCATCTCGGCACCACGTGAGCTTGTGGGGTTCGTCGGCCAGGTGACTACGCGGTTTGCGGTTGACCGTGTGGGGGAGATCGCTCTGGCTCTGGCCCTCGGGGTGGAGGTCGACGGTCGGTTCGCTCGCCTCGTGGGGTATCTCAACGACCACCCCAGCCATGTCCGGCCTACCCTCGGCCTCGTCTGGGAGGTTGCCGAGGTGCCCGTCGGACCCTCCCGGATATCGCTCCTCCAGGCCCCGATCGTTCGCGATGCCGTGCTCGAAGTGTCGGGCGACGGGCCGATCTCCACGCGCGAGGTCCGGATCGTCGCGGATCTTGTGCCTCGGTTCGTCGGTGTACCCGGTGCCGAATCGTCGTTACGCGTCACGAAGCCCAGCGACGGCCAGGCGCCGGTCGAAATCCAGGAAGAGGCGCAGGTGGGGGCGCAGGCGTGGCTGCAGGCGGCCAAGCGGGGCGCGGGTTTACCGCTGGTGATCGAGGGACCTCCGGGTTCCGGGCGCACGAGCCTAGCGCGGCTGCTGTTCGGGGTGTTGGGATTCGGCACCGTTTCCGGCACGAGGGATCCGCGGGTGCTCCGCCGTGAGGCGCGCCTGCATGGGGCCGGCATCGTCGCCATACCCCAGGGCGATCTCGCGGCATGGTGGGCAGAGCTGGCGGACGTGCGTTGGCCGATCGCGGTGGTGGTTTCTCCGGAGGAGGGCGCGGCCCTCCGGGCGGTGATGTCAGACGAGCCCGTTACCGTGCGGCTCGACGTGCCCGACGTCGGCGCACGCGCCCGTCTGTGGCGCGCATCGGCGGTGGGACAGCTACTGGGCCCGAACGACGCCGCGCTGATGGCGGCTCGCTTCCCGTTCACGCCGAGCAAGATCAACCGAGCCGCGGAACGGGCTGCCCAGGAGCCCTGGGCCGAGGGGTTGCTCAGCCAGATCTGCCGCGAGGTCGCCGCCGCATCGTTCGACGGCCTCGCCCGGCGCCTACCGAAGGTGTACCGCCGCGAGGATCTCGTGCTGCCCATGGAACTCGAACAGGAGTTCGCGTTGGCCCTGTCCTGGGTCCACCATCGGCAGCAGGTCCTCGGCGACTGGAAGCTCGGGCGTCGACTCGCGGATCGGTGGGGCCTCACGCTGCTTCTCGCCGGACCGCCGGGCACTGGCAAGACCATGGCCGCCCAGGTGCTCGCGCAGGAGCTCGAGACGGACATCTACCGTGTCGATCTCTCCCAGGTCGTCAGCAAGTACATCGGCGAGACCGAAAAGCACCTGGGCGCCCTCCTTACGGCCGCCCAGCAATCCGGCGCCGTGTTGCTGTTCGACGAGGCGGATGCGTTGTTCGGCCGCCGCAGCGAAGTGCGCGATGCGCGAGACCGTTACGCCAACATCGAGGTCGGGTTCCTCCTCCAGCGGATCGAAGAGCACGAAGGCATCGTGCTGCTGTCCACGAATAGGATGGGTGACATGGACGAGGCGTTCCAACGGCGGTTCCAATTCGTGCTGTCCTTCCCGCTCCCGGACCGTGAGCTGCGTACTCACATCTGGGAGCGCCTGCTCCCATGGGAGGCGTGCACGGACGGGGTGGATGTGGCCGTGTTGGCGGATCGCTTCCGCCTTTCCGGCGGCCAGATTCGCAACGCGGTCGTGGCCGCGGCGTTCCTCGCCGCCTCGGAGGACGTGAAGATCGGCCAGGGCCACCTGCTCGCCGCCCTGCGGCGGGAAGTCCTGAAGACGGGACGGGTCCTGCGGGCGGAGGAGCGAGAGGACCCCGCCGGTGCGGTAGATCCGCGTGGCCGGCGGCGTGTGGAGGGCTGAGCCTCACCCGCCGTCGAAGGCCTCCTGCAACATCACCCGCTACGTGGTGTCGCAGGGGGTTTCCATCTGCCGGTCGTCCAATGATCGTCGTTGATCACTCCCCACGCGGCTCGGCATTGCACCGTCGCCCGGCGCTACTCCCGCGAGCTGAGCGGCTGGTAGTAGACGGTGCCGGCGCGGACGTCGCGGATGTGGCGGAGGAGGTCGTCGAAGTCTTCGCGGCGGTCGACGAAGTTGATGTCGGTGGTGTTGATCACCAGCAGGGGGCTGGCGTCGTAGTCGAAGAAGAACGACTTGTACGCCTCGTTCAGGCGCTCCACGTAGTCCTTGTCGATGCCGCGCTCGTAGGGGATCGCGCGGCTGTCGATACGGTGCAGCAGCTCCTGGGTCGAGGCCTGGAGGTAGACCACCAGGTCGGGACGGGTGAGCTGGGGGGAGAGGAGCTGGTAGATCTGGCGGTAGAGGGCGAGCTCCTCGGAGGTCAGGTTGAGGCCGGCGAACAACTGGTCCT
>Ga0214472_10001327_pt1 | contig 28027 bp, 23 predicted proteins | sample RVTome_6_FD_207662 | JGI IMG/M metagenome (GOLD analysis project Ga0214472, IMG submission 207662) | Soil microbial communities from uranium-contaminated site in the Upper Colorado River Basin, Wyoming, United States - RVT140D175 | ecosystem: Environmental > Terrestrial > Soil > Contaminated >...
CCATCCCTATCCCAACGTGAGGTTTGCATGTCAACATCCACGGTAAGAACCGTATGCGGTAGTTCCGCACGTACGGATCTGTGCGGGGGGCCACTGGCAACAGTGGTCCCTACCGCGATCTACTTTTCCAATTTCTGAGTCCTAAAAAATCAGCCTTTTCCCTCTCAAGAAGGCTCCGCTGCGGTGCTTGGCGCCGGAGAGGCCAATGCCGCGAGAGCAGCGACGATAGGCGCGTAGATCGATCGGGCGAGCATGCTATTCCACCTTCCTGTTCCTCTTTTCTGCCACGACTCGAGCAACTAGACACGGGAAAAATATCCCTGGCCAAGAACGTCCAGTCGTAGAAGACTGCCCCCGGCGAATGTGAGACTCGGTGATTCCGGGAAGATATCAATGTCAAAAGTAAAGATTTGACCCCCGGAACTTGATGACCCCCGGCACTTGACCCCCGGCACTCAAAAGGATTCTCTCCCCATCTGTATCCGGCCCGGCAACGATTCCTGCTCAGAAGTAAGGTGTCCTCCATTCGAGCTCCTTGGGGGCGATACCTTGCTGTACTGACAAGGCCGCCGCGTAGCCTGCAATCTCTCCAGTTTGTGTACACCACGGGAAGTTCCTCATAGCCATGAAAATCGTCTCGTAGGTGAAGGACAATGACGCGCCCGTGAGCAGGAGATTGTTGATCTTTTTGGGCAAAAAGCATCGATAGGGGACCTCAAAGGTATAGGGCCTATGGCCATCCCAGAAAAACGTCTTCGTCATCGGCTTTGTAACCGCATCGGGAAACCTGCGGCCAGCCAGCGCATCCTCTATCGAGAAGACATATTCTCCGATCGGATGACGGCCGTCACGTATTCCTACATAACGGCCGACATTTGTTACACAAGCATTTTCAAACCCGGGAACGTACTTTTTAAGAAATCTCGCCTCTGCGTCGATGAATTCCCTCAGCATCGTTTTCGCGCGCGCGTCATCCTCGGCATCATCGTCCATATGAAGCGCCCATTCATATGGGACGTTTTGCCAGAATATGAAAGTCCCGGGAGCCCGGATTGGACTGATGTCGAGCGTGGGATGCCCGATATAGGCGTCGCCATAGATACCCCTTCCCGATAACCTCGGACGGTAGAGTTGCGGAGGAATGTCCCCGGCAGCCCTGGCGGCGGCGATGAGTTTACTGAGGGTGGGATCGTTCTGGCGCTTTTGGTAAGCCGCCAGGCGCGCGAACTCTATCCCGCTCATGATCCACAGCAGTCCGCCGGGAACGGGCCTATTCTGTCCGTCCCATTCGACCGTGCTGGGCTGTGGGCCTCCTCCCCGTACAAAGGGCGCGCCCGCTCGCGCCACAACTTCAGCCGTTCCGGAACCGTCAATAAAGACCTTGCCCCTTATCGCCTGCCTGCCGGACGCATTCTCTACGATCACTTCGCTAATCGAGTCGTTTCCCACACCTCCCTCCACGACAGCATCCACAAATGCAGTCCTGTACAGCGCTTTCACGCCCGCCTCATTCAGCATCCGCACCATGACGCATCCGGCCCCTTCCGGGTTGAACGTGCTCCTTGCGAAAGCACTGCCTGGCTGGAGGCGCGCCTCATAGTGAGATAAGGGATTTCCCGCCCAGTCCGGATGCGTTGCCCCCGTTGCCGTATAGAGGTGTCCCTCGTTGGCGAACCGCTGCATCAATTCCGTATGAATACCGCCGACGCCGAGGCCGGCTGCACCTTGCAGGCCGGATGTGTGGATCCCTCCCGGCATGTCGTACCTCTCCACCAGTATCGTGCTTACACCCATTCGAGCCGCGCGCAATGCGGCCGCAAACCCTCCGGGGCCACCGCCCACCACAACCACATCGGCTTCAGCGCCCGCGGGGATCCTTTTCGGCGACACTGAGATCTCGCCCTTAGTGACTTTAAGAGTCATGTCCGCGCCGACGGGAGAGGAGAGCTCGCCAAGTGATAGGAATTCATCGTTCAGGGCCTCTAGCAATTATCAGAGAAAGGACCCTTATGCTCGCCCCTCGCTTATTGAGCCGCACAGTATCCGATAGCGTGGTCTGAGGTCAACTTGAGGCTGACTTCTACGCGACGCTCGACAGATGCGATGACTTCAGGTTTCCGGGTGCGTTTTCCGCGACACGACATCCGATTAGAGGAACTATACAATTCTACAGTTGACCCGTTTACGGTGAATGACAGACTCCGGCGATTCCGGAAGGATATCAATGTCAAAGGTAAAGATTTGACCCCAGCGATGACCCCAGCGACAAGATCAAGGGTCGTCGTTCCGTGGCAGAGCCTATCTTCGAAGCTGATGACTCGTCAATCTTTTTCTTCATAAGGCGTGCGATTCTTGTTTGAATCAGGGAGTATCCTGGGTAGAATGGGCGGGCGAATCGATTCCATCCAATCGGAGGGCAAATGAATATCCTTTGCGGAAATGGCTATACTCGCGCAGCGGTGCTGGGTTCGGTTGTGGTTCTTATCCTGACCCTGGGAGACGATGGGCTCGCCGCCGACTCATTCCGTCCCGTTCCTCTGCGGCTCGCTTATAGCGCTATGACTGTCAATCAGGCGATTCCCTGGATCAGCGTGGAGGCGGGACATTTCAAAAAATATGGGCTGGACGTCGAAGTCGTGCATGCGAACAGTATCCTGGCGATGCAAGCGCTGCTCGCCGGTGAAGTCGCCGTGGCGCAATCGGTCACCGATGCTTGCGTCACCGCTAATTTAAGCGGCGCCGACCCGCGCCGTTTTGTCGATTCGAGTCTGCTTGACGAGCTGGAGAAAGAAGGGTTCCTCAAGGGGCTGTACAGGATTTAGCCGGAGCGTGGGCATACATATTGGGCCATCGGGAAACATCAAACATAGATCAAAATTGCGCTGGATTACCGGCCGCGGAGAAACTGATGGCGGTTTCGAATCCAACGCCTTGAGTCGCACCGGTTTCGATCTCGGTGCGCAAAGGAGTCGTCAATGAATCGAATACCAGGCTTTTACGCATGGCACGTGCGCCGGAAAATATTCCTGGCGTGTTCGCTACTCGTTGCGCTCGCTCCGGCCGTATCGGCGCAGGAGTTGAGCAAACTTCCCTATGTCCCGACGCCTCAGGTGGTTGTCGACGAAATGCTCAAATTGGCCGGCGTCACGGCGGATGACTTCGTCATCGACCTCGGTTCCGGCGACGGCCGCATCGTCATCACCGCCGCCAAGCGATTCAAAGCAAGAGGGTTGGGCGTCGATATCGACGGTAAGCTCATTGCGCTGAGCAACCGGAACGCGAAAGCGGAGAAGGTCGAGGACCGCGTGGAATTCGCCGAGCGGGACATGTTCAAAACCGACATCGGCAAAGCGAGCGTGTTGACGCTCTACGTGCTGCCGGATTTCATGCAGAAACTGCGCTCCAAGGTTCTGGCGGAGCTGAAGCCCGGCACCCGCGTGGTGGCGCACGATTATCCTATTGATGAATGGCCCCCGGACCGGGTCGTTACTCTCACGGTGCCGGAAAAAATGGAGGCCAACGGCACGGACAAGGCTTATCTGTATCTCTGGATCGTGCCGGCCGGCGTCGGAGGCACCTGGCGGGTCGATTTCGATGCCGAAAAAAGAAGCGAAGAGATCATGGTTACCTTCAGCCAACAGTTCCAGGAGATCGACGCCGCAGCGGAGAGGATGCGCCGGCCGTTGCCGATCCAGAATCCGATGCTGACCGGTGCCATGGTCAAATTCTCAATTGCATTGGGAACAACGCAGTATCAGTTTTCAGGCCGGGTCGACGGCGATAAGATCGAAGGCACCGCGACAACGTCAAATAGGAAAGGTCCTCTCAAGTGGCGTGGAACGCGGGTTGCGAAAGGAAGTTACTAAGGAGTTCATAAGTAAGCGCCTAAGATGCGACCGAGGGCCGAGCCTTTCCGAGCGCGGTCAATAGGTCTGTGCCTTGTAGACCACCACCCCGTCCTCTCCAAGGGTGAAAATCCCAAGCGCCTGGGCCTGAAGCGACCCGTCGCGTTGCTGTGCCCGCGCTCTCCAGGCCTCGCCCCTCGGTCGCATTCACGCCAGATAGTCTCCTACTTGTGAACTCATTAGGAAATGGTCGCGTGGCACTCAAACGACTCCCGGGCGGTCGATCGATTCTCGGGTCCAGTCTTGGAGCGGTTTACGCACCCTTGCCGGAGAGGCGCGACCCGGTTGGTTTTTCCAGAGCCGGACCGTTAACCAGTTCCATTGGTCGGGATATTTTCGAATCAAAGACTCCAAGAAAGAAACCATCTGCCGTGTGTTGCGCTCGATATCTTCGGACAGATTTCCGTCTCGTATCATTTTGATCTCTGGCTCGATCACCAAATTCATCTCACCTTGGTAATTGCGCACCAGGTACATCGGCACGACCGGCGCGGCGGATCGCAGCGCCAGACTGATGGGCCCGCGCGGAGACGGAACGCGTTGTCCGAACAACGAAGCGTCGATTCTGCCTTTCTTCAGATTGTCGCCTAGAATGTAAACGATTTCGTTTCTCTTCAGCGCGTCAAGAATCTTCGTCACCGCGGTTCTCTTGGCCACCGTTGAAATCACCGATTGGTAGTAGCGGGGCAAGAATTTGGCGATAAGTTTTTCGATCCGCGCGTCCGTTGGTATTCGAAACAGGGTGTGGAATCGATAGCCCTCGATACCGAGACGCGTTCCCACGAGCACGAAGTTTCCGATATGCGCGCCCAAGGCGATTACGCCCTTGCCTTTTGCCAACGCAGTCTGCAAATTTTCCGCGCCTCGGATCTCGATCGATTTGCGAGCATGCTGCGCGTCGGAGAGTTGCCAAAAACAATCCAGAAGATTTTGCAGGAAATTTTCCTGCACGCCTCTGGCCATCCCTTCCTTCGTCGGTGCGGTGTAACTGTCGCCGAACGCGGCGGACAGATTTCGCACGACGCGTTTTCTCGGAATCGCCAGCCGAATGAACAGGCGCAGGAACGGACGAGATAGTTTCCTGAATAGCCAGCCGGGAAGTCGCCGCTGCATGCCGTAGAAGAAGAGAAAGCAAGCCTCGCAGATGCGATTACCGACCTGCTGATGTGCCAAGTGAAACTTCATCGAGCCGCTCCTGATGATGCTAGGAGGAGTAGATTCTTACGCTTAAATTGGTTGACAAAATGACTTGAAGAAAGTTCCTCGCGCCAAGCACGCCAAGTTCGCAAAGGCCCCGCCGCCGTTCCCGTTATTTTGTTTTTTCTTGGCGTTCTTCGCGATCTTTGCGCGAGACATGGTTTTTCCGATCTCCTCTTCGTTGTTTCCGAATTTCAAATACTTTTGGCTAGGATTTGTCGCCGGGCCTTGTTGGGTGGTTCATTATTACTTGACATATGAAATGTTAGCATATAAATAATTATTAATCTATCTAGCATGCTGATATTGCGGATATTTCCCGTGATTGGCCGGGTTTCGCTCAGGATGGGCGGAGCTGCTTCCCGACCTTTCGACCGGAGTCCCAGCCTCGGCCGGCGGCTCTCGCTTGGGGTTTCACCCCACGGGCGTAGTGGAGGGTACCACGGGCTTGTCCTTGGGGATCCACCGATGACTTGGCTAATTAAGGCGTTGATCGTCGGGGTGTTCGTTGGGATTTCGCTGGTTCCGGTTCGGCTCGGTGCTCAGTCGGTAAAATTCCAGGCCAATCCTGAGTGGGACAAACTCGTCGACGCGGCCAAAAAGGAAGGAAAGGTTGCGGTCTCGATTCCCGCCAGCGCCGAGATGAGAAAACAACTGGCGGAAACTTTCAAGAGGCGCTTCGGAATCGAGATCGAATTATTCACGGCGCGCGGCAGCGCGGCGGTGCGGCGCATGGCCGACGAGTTCAAGGCCGGTCTCCGTCACTTCGACTTGCATATCGAAGGTTCATCCTAAGCGAAGCGATTTTTCGAAAAGGACATGCATGCCGCACGATTATTACTCCGACTTCCGCGCCTACTTGGGCGAGCTTGAAAAACGCGGCAAGCTCTATCGTTGGCGCCGCCCGGTAAATAAGGATACCGAACTGATGCCGCTCATGCGGCTTCAGTATCGCGGCATCGAGGATGGCAAGCGCCGGGCGTTTCTATACGAGAACGTGCGCGACGGCCAGGGCAAGCAATTCGATATCAGAGTCGCCACCGGAGTTTACGGTTCGTCGCGCGACGTAACGGCTTTGGGTTTGGGGTGTGACGACCCGCGCGATATTTACGAGAAGTGGCGCGACGCGCTCTGCCACATGCATGAGCCCAAACTTGTCAGCAGCGCGCCGGTGCAAGAAGAAGTTTACAGCGGGGCCCGGCTCAAGGAATTTCCCGTGACCCGGCTCCCTTCGCCGGTGGAAGAGCCGGGATTCAGTTGCGGCATCCGCGTTACCGCTCCGTTCATCTCCAAAGACCCCAACACCGGAATAAGAAACGTCGGCATGTACAGCGGCCATTTCCGCGCCGACCACAAGCTCATCGCCGGCATCGCCCGCACCCACCACGCGCTGCTCTACCATCACCCGAGCGCGGTGCGGCGCAAAGAGGCGCTGCCTGTGGCGATCGTTTTGGGCAGCCTTCCCGACATCACTTACGTTTCGGCAGCCAATTTGCCTTACGGCGTCGATGAGATCGCCGTGGCCGGCGGCATTCGGCGGCGTCCCGTAGAGATGGTCGCGTGCAAAACCATTCCGTTGGAAGTTCCGGCGGAAGCAGAGATCGTCATCGAAGGCGAAATTTCCATCGACGCCATGGAGCGGAGCGAGCCGTTCAGCGATTATCCCGGCTATCTCATGGCCGAGCGCGGCTTGCGGCCGGTGATCGATATCAAAGCGATCACGCACCGGCGCGACGCGATCTTTACGGCGATTCTGGTCGGCCTGCCGCCAAGCGAGTCCAACGGCATCTCGCGCAGTTGCCGCGAATTGATGCTCTACAATTTCCTCAAATACAGCTGCAACATCCCCGAGGTCCTGGAAGTCTGTTGCCCCGAAATGGGCGGCGGCTGGAACTGGTGGGTGATTCGCATGGCGAAAAGCCATCCGACCAAGCCGAAGCAGGCGCTGCAAGCGGCCTCGGGCATGGACACCACGAACAAAATCATCATCACCGTCGACGAAGACATCGATCCGAAGGACCCGGAGATGGTGATGTGGGCGATGAGCTTCGCGATGCAGCCGCACCGCGACGTGCAAATCGTCACGGGGAAAAGTCCGCTCCTCGATCCATCGGCCTACGCGCTCATGACGAATCCCGAAGAGCGCTTCTTTCCGCCGCCCGTCGGCTGCTCCGGTTTGCTCATCGACGCTACCCGCAAGGGCAAATACCCGCCCGTGGGTTTGCCGAAAAAACGATTCATGGAGCGCGCGCTCGAAATTTGGCGCGAAGAAGAGATGCCCGATCTAAAGCTGCGCAATCCCTGGTACGGTTACCCGCTCGATCTTTGGACCGCCCAGGACGATGAATTGGCCGACGCGGTGGCGCGCGGCGATTACTTCTATTCGGTCAAAAAGTAGAAAGGAAAGCAGTGAAAAGAGCGACCAGTTACGAAGCTTGGCTGCGCGAAGAAGGGATTCCCGTCGTCGAAGGGTATGGGATCGAGGACGTGACCGTGCTGACGCGCAAGCCGTGGCAGCGCACCGGCGGCAACGGCGCCTACATCGAGCTTAAGGGAATGGAGGGTTTCACCGGCATGGTCGTCGGCGAAATCCCGGCGCGCGGCGCGCTCCATCCCGAGAATCACCTTTACGAGGAATTGATTTATATCATCCGCGGTGTCGGCGCCACGGAAATCTGGTCCGCCGGCGATGAAAAACGCAAAATGCACTTCGAATGGCAGCAGGGAAGCCTGTTCGCGATTCCGCTCAACGCGCGCCACCGCATGGTCAACGGCAGCAACGAGCCGGTGATTTTCCTGGCGGTCACCAGCGCGCCGCTGATGATCGACTTGCTGCACAATATTCCGTTCGTGCTCGGTTGCGAATACAAATTCGCCGATCGCTTCGACGGGCAGTCGAACTATTTCGTGCCGACCAACGATCGAAAGGAAGTCGGCGGCTTCATCAACTGGGAATCGAACTTCATCGCCGATGCGCGCGGCGCGCTGGTCGATCCGTCCGAGGCGAAGGGCTACGGCGTGCGCATCACGTCGTTCGACATGGGCGGCAGCACGCTGGTCGGCCACATCGCCGAGTGGCCCGTCGGCCGTTATCACAAGGCCCATTACCATCAAGGCGGCGCGATTCTTCTCATCCTGCGATCGGAAGGTTACACGCTCATGTGGCCGCAGGAAGCGGGTATTCGCCCTTACTGTTCCGGCCATGGCGACAAAGTCGTGCGCGTGAACTGGCGCGAAGGGAGCGTGTTCAGCCCGCCGAGCGGCTGGTTCCATCAGCATTTCAACACCGGCAAAGAAAAGGCGCGCCAGTTGGCGTTCCGCTACAGCGGGCAGTCCGGGAAATATCTGCTGGGCTGTTGGCGCGCGATCAACAAGGAAGGCGTGCGCACGAGCATCCGCGACGGCGGCACGCTGATCGAATACGAAGACGAGGATCCGCAGATTCGAAAAGACTTTGAATCGGCGTTGAAGAAAACCGGAGTTTCGATGGAGATGCCGCAGTTCAAATACGCAGCCCTGTGAGGGCGACGGAGCAAACCGCCATGAGTTGTTGCCGTATTATCCTCGTTGGATATCTGCTGTTGTGGCCAGTTCTCTTGGCCGCGCAAACGAATAAACCGGCTGCGCCAAGCGAATGGCAAAGGACTGTCGATCTCGCGAAAAAAGAAGGCAGAGTCGTAGTCTCCGTTCCCAGCAGCGCGGAGCTGCGCAAGGAATTCGAGACCGGTTTTCAAAAGGCTTTTCCGGACATCCAGCTTGAGCTTAACGCAGCGCGCGGCGCCAGCAACATCAACAAGATCGTCGAAGAGCAGAACGCCGGCGTGCGCAACGTCGATTTGCACGTCGGCGGCACGACTTCGATCATCACCGGCCTGCTGGCGAATAATCTGCTGGACCCCGTCATGCCGGCGATGTTGCTGGCGGAAGTCAAAGATCCTAAACAATGGTGGGGCGGTCATATCTGGGCGGACAACGCCAAGAAATTCGTCTATAGCTTCACCGGCTACCTGACCGAGACTATTTGGTACAACACGACGGTGGTGAAGCCCGAGGAGATCATTTCCTGGGACAACCTGCTCGATCCCAAATGGAAGGGCAGGATCGTTATCCTGGATCCGCGGTCGCCGGGGTCAGGCGAATCGAACTGGGCATTTCTGCTGAGGATCAAAGGGGAGCCGTTCCTGGCCAAGCTCGCGGCGCAGGAGATGATGGTCGGGCGCAATCTGCGCCAACTCGGCGAGGCTGTGGCGCGGGGTAAGTCGGCGGTCTCCATCGGCGTCTCTTATTACACATATCTGCCGTTCATCAAGGCCGGACTGCCGGTGAAGTCGATATCGACGCTCAAAGAGGGCTATTACGCCGGCACCGGCAGCGGCAATCTGGCGGTGCTAAAAAACGCGCCGCATCCCAACGCGTCCAAAGTATTCGTGAACTGGCTTCTGTCCAAAGAGGGGCAGACCGTCTTCACCAAAGCGCTCGGGCAACCGACGCGCCGCTTCGACGTCGATACCAAGTGGACGAAGGAACACGGCCACCCGGCGGCGAAAGAATTCTTAACGCCGGAAAAATTTGATGAGCTGGAGAACGGCTCCGAAGAGGTTGTCATCAAGTATCGCAAGCCGGCGATGGCGGTGGCGGAAAAACTATTCAAGTAGAGGGTTCAGGGGGAAAATATGAGTCCTATAAGTCTTATTGGTCTGATGCGAAAAATCTTGGTCGCGGCGACTTGCCTCTGCGCCGGTTCAGCCCTCGCCCAATCCAAGTCAGGTGACTGGGACAAAATCGTCGAGGCGGGCCGGAAGGAAGGCAAGGTCGTTGTTTCGATACCCTCCAGCTCCGATTTTCGCAAGGGTCTCGAAAAGACGTTCGAGCGGCGTTACGGAATCCAGGTTGAAAGCGTCACGGCCCGCGGATCGGCGAGCGTGCGCCGGATCGCCGATGAAGCCAAAGCCGGCGTCCACTACTTCGATCTTCACCTGGGCGGCAGTCAGTCCATCATCACTGGATTACTGCCCGAAGGGATCTTGGCCCCCGTGGCGGATTATTTTCTGCTGCCGGAGGTGAAGGATCCAAAAAATTGGTGGGGTGGTCATATCTGGACGGATAGCGGGAAGAAATTTATCTATACTTCGCTCGCCTATAGTACGGAGAATTTCTGGTACAACGGCGAGCTCATGAAACCCGGGGAGATTCGCTCGTTCGACGATTTACTCGATGAAAAGTGGCAGGGCAAAATGGGATTTCTCGATCCGCGTACCCCGGGCTCCGGGGCGTCGCTGTGGTCCTACATGCACGAGCTCAAAGGCGAGGCATATCTCAAACGACTGGTCGGGCAAAAACTCCTGCTCGGCCGCGATCAACGGGTCCTCGCGGAGAACGTCGCCAAAGGGAACCTGAAGCTCGTGATGGGGCTGACCTATTACTCCTTCGCTCCCTTCGTGAAAGCGGGGCTGCCCGTTCATCCTTTGCCGGAGCCCAAGGAGGGAGTCTATATCAGCGGCGGCAGCGGCCATCTCGTCGTGTTGAAGGACGCGCCCCACCCCCATGCAACCAAGGTGTTCGTCAACTGGCTGTTGGGCAAAGAGGGACAGGACATTTTTTCAAAGACCATGGGGCAAGGCACGCGCCGGCTCGATGTCGACACCAAAGCCCTTTCGGAAGTCGGCGTCACCGCTGCCAAGGACATTTACCCCCCCGAAGAGTACGACAAGCGCGAAAATAATTCGGAGGAAAAAATCAGGACAATTAGGATACCGGCAGCGGCGTTGGCGCGCAAGCTTTTGGGTCGGTAGATGATCGGCGGATGCGCTATGAAAAAAACATTTCAATTCGTCGCGCTTCTCGTTGCTTGGCTTCATGGCGGTACGGCTTCGGCCCAAAGCGCACCGTGGGACAAAGTCGTCGCGGCGGCCAAGGCGGAAGGCAAGGTGGTCGCTTCCATCCCCCCCAGCGCCGAGCTGAGAAGATTGATGGAGTTGGCGTTTACCAAGCGCTATGGCATAGGCGTGGAATTCGTTCCGGCGCGGGGCGGCGCCATCGTTCGCCGGATGGTGGACGAGGCCAAGTCGGGCGCCCAATATTTCGATCTGCACATCGGCGGCACCGAATCGGCGATCACCGGCCTCTTGCCGGAAAAGATTCTCGAGCCCGTGGAGCCGTATTTCCTGCTGCCCGAAGTCAAAGACCTCACGCAGTGGTGGGGCGGGCATATCTGGGCCGACAACGCCAAGCGCTATATTTACGCCTTCGTCGCCTATCAAACCGTGAGCTTGTGGAGCAACGGCGAGCTTTACAGGCCCGCCGAGTTCAAGTCATTCGACGACCTGCTCAGTCCCAAGTTGCAGGGCAAAATCGGTATCAGCGATCCGCGCACGCCCGGTTCCGGCTCATCGATGTGGTCCTACATGAATTACATCAAGGGCGAGGAGTACTTGAGGCGCTTGGTCGCGCAAAAATTGTTCGTCACCCGCGACCTCCGTGTGCTCGCCGACAATCTTGCCCGTGGAAAAATCGCGGTGACGTCGGGCATCGCATATTCCGAATTTCTACCGTTCATCAAGGCGGGATTGCCGGTGGTCCCGCTACCGATCCCGAAGGAAGGTCTCTATGTCAGCGGCGGCTACGGCCACTTGATGATTTTCAAAAACCAGCCGCATCCCAACGCCACCAAAGTCTTCGTCAACTGGCTGCTCGGACGGGACGGCCAGGAGATCTTCTCCCGGGGCATGGGCGTTGGCTCGCGCCGCTTCGATGTCGACACCAAGTGGCTCAAGGAACTCGGCGTGATCGCGGCCAAAGACATTCCACTGACACTCGAACAATATGAAAAGTTAGAAAACCAGTCGGAGGATAAGGTTCACACGATTAGAAAGCAGGGTGCGGCCATGGCGCGCAAGCTGCTGGAATGAGAAGAAGTCATGTCCGAAAAATACTCCAACGATCTGCGCGACTTCATCGACGCGCTGGACAAGCGCGGTTTGCTTTACCGTTGGCTGCGGCCGGTCAACAAAGACAGCGAGCTGATGCCGCTGATGCGGCTCCAGTATCGCGGCCGCGCCGACGCCGAACGCCAGGCGTTTCTCTATGAAAACGTAACCGACGGCCGGGGGCGGCGCTACGGAATCAAGGTTTTGACCGGCGCTTACGGCGCGTCGCGCAGGATCGTCGGCCTGGGCATGGGCTGCGAAGATCCCGCGGACATGTACGAGCGCTGGCGCCACGCCGTTGCCAAGCCGATCGACCCGGTGACGGTGCAGAGTGGGCCGGTTCACGAAGAGGTTCACGTCGGCGCGGAGCTGGAAAAAATCGGCTTGGCGATGCTCCCCGCGCCGGTGGAGGAGCCGGGCTTCAGCGGCGATACCCGCGTCACCGGCCCCTTTATCACGCGCGAAACGGAGAGCGGCGTGCGCAACGTCGGCATGTACAGCGGCCACTTTCGGCCGCCGAATCAATTGCTGGCGGGCATCGGCCCGTCCCATCACGCGATGCTCTATCATTATCCGAGCGCCAAGCGGAGGCGCGAGCCGCTTCCCGTGGCGATCGCCTTGGGAACGCTTCCCGATATCAATTTTGTCGCGGCGGCGAATCTTCCCTATGGATTGGATGAGCTTGCGGTCGCCGGCGGAATCAGAAAGCGCCCCGTGGAGCTGGTGCGCTGCAAGACCGTGCCTCTCGAAGTGCCCGCCGAAGCTGAGATCGTCATCGAAGGAGAGATTTCTACCGAGAGGCTGGAAGCCGAACAGCCCTTCAGCGATTTTCCCGGCTATCTGATGGTGGAGCGGCATCGCCGGCCGGTGGTGAAAATCACGGCGATCACGCACCGGCGCAGCGCGATGTTGACCTCGATCCTGGTCGGCTTACCGCCGAGCGAGTCCAACGGCATCTCGCGCAGTTGCCGGGAGATGATGCTCTACAGCTTTCTCAAGTACAGCTGCAATCTGCCCGACGTTCTCGAAGTCTGCTGTCCCGAGATGGGCGGCGGTTGGAACTGGTGGGTCATCCGCATGCGCAAGGGCCATCCGAGCAAACCCCAGCAGGCGCTGCAAGCGGCTTCGGGCATGGACCCGGCGAACAAATTCATCATCGTCGTCGATGAAGACATCGATCCCAAAGATCCAGACATGGTGATGTGGGCGCTGAGTTTTTCCATGCAGCCCCATCGCGACGTGCGCATCATTACCGGACGCGTGCCTCTGCTCGACCCGTCGGCCTATTCTTTAATCAGCAAACCGGAGGAGCGCAGCTATCCGCCGCCGGTGGGCTGCTCCGGACTCTTGATCGATGCCACGCGAAAAGGCCCTTACCCGCCAGTGGGGTTGCCCAAGCGGGAGTATATGGAGAGAGCGCTGGAGATTTGGAAGGAAGAGGAGTTGCCGCCCTTGGCGCTCAAGAGTCCCTGGTACGGATACGCGTTGGGTTTATGGAACGCCGAAGATGACGCGATGGCGGAAGCGATAGCAAGAGGAGAACCGGTCGTCATCGACCCGACGCCGAAGACGCGGTGACGATCGCACCCCCACTCTAACTCTCCCCCGTCAAGGGGGAGAGAATCGGATCGTCGGCTACGAACCTGGGGAAAGGGAAACTAGCTGCTTGCAGCCGGGAGTCGTTCAGAGAATTACGAGTTAAGCATGGACGCCCAGGAATCCCATAACGTCACACTGAAGATCAACGGCGAAGTTCGCCAGCTCGGCGTTGACTCCAATTGGACGCTCAATGATGTGTTGAGAAATCGTCTGGATCTCACGGGCACCAAGCGGGCCTGCGACTACGGCGGCTGCGGCTCCTGCACGGTACTCATGGACGGTGTCGATGTTTACTCCTGCTCGATCCTCGCGGTGGAAGCGCAGGGAAAAGAGATTCTGACCATCGAAGGTCTTGGCAATAGCGATAACCTTCACCCGTTGCAGAAGAGCTTTGCGCTCTCTTACGCCGCCCAGTGCGGCTGGTGCACGCCGGGAATGATTCTGTCGGCGAAAGCGCTGCTTGACCACAACCCCAAGCCGACGGAAGCCGAAGTGCGCGCGGCGCTCTCCGGCGTGCTCTGCCGCTGCACGGGTTATAGCTCCATCGTCAAAACCGTGCTCGACGCCGCAAGCGTCATGAGAGGTGAAACGTGAGCGCGGAACTATGCACCGTCGGCAAATCGGTTGCACCGGTTTTCGGCATTGAAAAAGCGACCGGCGAGATGCGCTTTCCCGCCGACATCAATTTGCCGAACATGCTCTGGGTGAAAATCCTGCGCAGCCCCCATGCCCACGCAAAGATCGCCGTCATCGACGTGAACCATGCGCTAAAAATACCGGGGGTCGCGGCGGTGCTGACGCACAAGGACGTACCGGAAGTGCTCTTCGGACCGTACCAAAATGAAATCTATCCGCTCGACGAAGAGCTGCGCTTCGTCGGCGACACCGTAGCGGCGGTGGCGGCCGAGGATTGGAACATCGCCGAACAAGCGATCCGCGCCATTCGCGTCACCTATGAATCTCTCCCCGCTGTTTTGGATGCGGTGGCCGGAGCCGCGCCCGGCGCGCCGGACGCGGTGCTCCATTATCCCGAACGTTTAAAGATCAAACCCGGCGACATCCGGCCCGACCAGCTGGGAACCTTCGGCAACATCGTCGGACTCAAAGCGGGCGGGCCGACGGTGGTGAACCAGCGCGGCGACGTCGCGCGGGGATTCGCAGACAGCGATGTCGTGGTGGAACGGGTCTTTCGCCAGTGCGAGGTCAACGCCGTCTCCCACGAGCCGCGCGCCTGCGTCGCCGTCTATGAGAACGATCGCTGCACGCTATGGTGCTCGGTGCAGGATCCCTATCGACTGCAGGACAGCGCGGCGCGCGTGCTCGGCTTGCCCATGGAAGCCGTGCGTGTGGTTTCGACCAATTTAGGCGGCGCCTTCGGCGTCAAAGTCACCGGGCGCTTCGCGATTCTGTGCGCGCTACTGGCGCGCGAGACCGGCCGGCCGGTCAAAGTGTGGTTTACTCGGGAAGAGGAAAGTCTCGACTCGCACAACCGATCGGCGCTCACGCATTACGTCAAAGCGGGAGCGAAAAAAGACGGTTCTCTCACAGTGCTTGAGATCCGCACCTACCAGGACAACGGCTACTGGCCCTTCGGCGGTCTCGGGCAAAACATTGCATTCGCCATCTCGACGCGCCCCATCGATCTCTATCACCGCTGCCCGAACGTCAAATGGGAAGTCTTCGCCGTGCGCACCAATTATCCGAGCACCGGGCCCTACCGCGGGCGCGCCGACGCCGAGAGCCACTTCCCCATCGAATCTGTCATGGATGAGCTTGCCCATTCGATTCAGATGGACCCCATCGAGTTTCGCTTAAAGAATCGTCTCCATGAAGGCGACGATCTCTGCTCGGCGCCGGGAAAAGTGGTGTCCACGGTCTGGGTCGAAGAAGCGGCGCGCGCCGGCGCCAAGGCGATCGGCTGGGAGCGCCGTTCTCCAGTCCCCGCCGCGAATCCGGGCCCGCGCAAAAAAGGCATCGGCATGGCGATGGTAATCCATAGCTGCGGCAGCAACCCCGCCGGCACGTCGGAGGCGGAGGTCGTCATTGACCGAGATGGGCGGATCTCGCTTTTTTCCGGGACGCCGGACCAGGGCTCGGAACAGCAGACGACGCTGCGCCAGATGGTCGCGGAGATTTTCGGCGTCGCCTTGGAAGACGTGCACGGCAGCAACGCGGACACTGCGACCTGCCCGTACGATTCCGGGCCGTTTTCGAGCCGGACCGTTTATGCCACCGGCATCGCCGCCAGCAGGGCGGCCGAGGAAGCAAAAAAGAAAGTGCTGGAGCAGGCGGCGATCTTGCTCAAACGCGAGCCCCGCGATCTCGACGTCGGCAAGCATGCAGTTTGGATTCGCTCTGAACCTTCACGAAAGCTGCATCTCAGCGACGTCATCACCTCTGCCGGTGGATCGATCAGCGGCAAAGGCATCCACAACGGCAAAGAGGATCGTCTTTTCGCCTACGGCTTCGCTGCGGCGTTCGCCGAGGTGGAAGTCGACGTGGAAACGGGGGAGGTCAAAATTCTCCGACTGGTTTCCTCCCATGACGTCGGCCGGGCGATCAATCCGATGATCGTCGAAGGGCAGATCCTCGGCGGCGCGGCTCAGGGGCTCGGATACGCATTGACCGAAGGGTTCTGCTTCGATCCCAGAACCGGCACGGCGCTCAATCAATGGTTTCTCGATCTGCGCACGCCGTCGATTTTGGATATTCCCGACATCGAGCCCGTCATCGTCGAGCTGGGCGAGCCGACCCATCCCTTCGGCGCCAAAGGATGCTCGGAAATTTCCTACGTCGGCGTCGCGCCAGCGATCGCCAACGCGATCTACAACGCCGCCGGTATCCGTTTGACCGAGCTGCCGATGACGCCGGACCGGGTGCTCAAGGCGCTGCAAGAGACCGAAGGGAGCACTTGTTGATTAACTTCAAGCATATCAACGCCGCTTCGACGGAGGACGCCGTGGCCGCGCTGGGCCGTTACGGCGAAGGGGCGCGAGTTTTGGCCGGCGGTCAGGACCTGTTGTTTCGCATCAAGAAATACATTGTCGAACCGGAGTGCGTGATCAATTTGAAAACTATTTCTGGCTTGAATCACGTCCGTTCGACAGCCGAGGGGAATCTGCACATCGGCGCTTTGACGACGCTGTCGCAGATTGCTCGCTCGACCGAGCTGCAACAAAGATACTCGGTATTGGCCCAAGCGGCGGGGGTCGTCGCGTCACCGCAGATTCGCAACCTGGGCACTCTCGGAGGAAACATCTGCCAGGATGTCTGGTGCTGGTATCTCCAGGACGGATTTTCCTGCTGGAAGTCGGGCGGCAAGTTCTGCGATCTCGCCGCCGGCGACAGCCGCTACTACGGCAGCGTCATGGGCGGCCATCTCTGTCTCTCGAATCATCCATCGGATACGGCCGTAGCTCTGGCGGCGCTGGACGCGCGAGTCCACATCGTCTCGCCCAAGGGCGGGCGCGAGATTTCCATCAGCGACTTTCTCTGCGGTCACAACTGGGTCGGTGGCCGGCTCCAATCTCACAGTCTCGGACTCGACGAGATCGTTACAGAGATAGAAGTTCCCCTTCGCCCGACGCACAGTGCGTACGTTAAATTCGCCTTGCGCAAATCCTGGGACTTCGCCATCGCCAGCGTCGCGGTGAGCGCGGTCATTCGAGATCGCGTGTGCGAAGATCTGAGAATCGTGTTGGGAGGTGTCGCGACTTTTCCCTGTCGGAGTCACGAGGCGGAAAAACTTTTGCGTAACCGAGAAATCGACGAGGCTTCGGCAGGCGCGGCAGCGGAAGCGGCGCTTGAAAACGCCAGGCCGCTCAAAATGAACGGTTACAAAGTCGAGTTAAGCAAAACTCTGGTCCGGCGCGCGCTGTTGTCGCTGGGCGATTAATGGATGGTAAACCGCAGGAGAGCAGGGGGATTCGAAGGATTTGACACTCTTTACCCTGGCCCTTTGGGATAGGGAAGGGTGAGGGTGATTCATGGTGATAGCGGCGTTGCCCTCACCTCTATCCTCTCCCAGAGGGAGAGGAAGGAAGACGGGCACCTGACTGAAAAGGTTTGGACCGAACGGAGTTGACGAAATGGCCGTACAAGACCTGCGCGGATGGATCGACGACCTCGAGGAAAGAAACGATCTGAAGCGCGTCAAAGCGGAAGTCGATTGGAACGAGGAAATCGGCGCGATCACGCGGGAGATCTCGAGTCAATTCGGCCCGGCGCTGCTCTTCGAGAACATCAAGGGGCATAAGAACACGCTCTGCCGCCGTCTGTTTACCAACGGCACGGGTACCAAGGAAAGGGTTTGCCGGATTCTCGGAGTATCCGAAAAGGCCTCGTATCGCGAGCTGGTGGCGATTTTCAAAGAGCGCTTTTCCAAGCCGCTCAAGCCGGTGACGGTGAGTAGCGGGCCGGTCAAAGAAAATATCGTCAAGAAGGACGCCGTCGATCTCTTTCAGTTCCCGGTTCCCAAATGGAATCCCCATGACGGCGGCCGCTACATCATGACGTCGGCGAGCGTGGTCACCAGAGATCCGGACAACGGTATTCTCAACGCCGGCACCTACCGCGGCATGATCGCCCAGAAAAATACCGTCGGTGTCCTGCTGGCTATGACGCAAGGCTGGGGCAAGCACTTCAGCAAATACATAAACCGCGGCCGGGAGATGCCCGTGGCCGTGGTGATCGGCTGGGACCAGGCGCTGTTCATGTCGGCCTCGACGCCGGTCAATCATCCCGAATATGAATTGGCCGGCTCTCTTCGCGGCGCGCCTGTGGAGCTGGTGAAATGCGAGACCAACGATCTGATGGTTCCCGCCTCGGCGGAAATCGTCCTCGAAGGGTTTGTTTCCGCAGATCCGAAAACCTTCGAGCCGGAAGGCCCGTTCAGCGAATATCCCGGCTACTACGCCGGGCGCAAGACGCCGAAGCACGCCATTCGCGTCGAATGCATCACCCACCGCAACGATCCGATCTTTCACGGCTGTCTCACCGGCTCCAGCCCGGGGCGAACCAACGAGGGGACGACCTGGACGCCGGCGACTTTCTCGGCGATGGCCTGGCAATATTTGGAAGAGACCGGGGTGCCGAACGTCACCGGCGTGTGGCGCGGAAAATGGCCGGAACTCTTGCGCGTGCAGATCCGCAAGAGCCATCGAGGTCACGCCCAGCAGGTGGCCAACGCGCTCTGGGGTTGCCACCTCGCCAACTACGCTGGAAAACATCTCATCGTTGTTGACGACGACATTGACATTCACGATTGGGAAGCGATCGAGTGGGCGCTCTGCTATCGGATCAACGCCGGGCTCGGTGATATTTCAACGTTCCCCGGCACCTCGGGCTCGATGCTCGATCCGAGCGTGCCGTCGCAGGAAAGAGATTCGATCAAGTACGGCCACGGCAAGTGGACCCGGGTCTTGCTCGACGCCACGATCAACTGGGAGCTCGAGCCGCAAGAGCAATTCGGCGGCAACCGTTACCCGCCGTTGGGCACGGCGATCTCTCCCGAAATGAGAGAGACGCTGAAGCGCCGGTGGAAAGAGTATGGCTTTTGAAAGAAACGGAGGCGGGCATGGCTAAGTCGACGAAACTCTTGACCGTTGTTTGCTCGGTCATTTCGTTTTGGCTTCAATGCGCAGCCCCGGCGACAGCAGCGGACAGCCGCAAAGCCGTGCGTCTCAAGGTGGGCTACGCGTCCATCAGCGGGAATCGCATTCCGCTCTGGGCCACGCAGGATATGGAATTTTTCTCTCGCAATGGCCTGGACGCCGAGCTGATCTTCATTGCCAGCTCCTCCCAGGGCATGCCGGCGCTGCTCTCCGGCGAGGTGCCGATCTATTCCGGGTCCTTCGACACTGCCGCCCAGGCAGCCGCCGCCGGGGCGGATCTTGTGATCATCGGTAGCAGCGAGCCGACTCCCTACAAGCTCATCGTCAAGCCCGACATAAAGAGCGTCGCGGACCTCAGGGGCAAGAAGGTCGGCATCGACCGCATAGGCGGCGCGAGTTATTACGCGACACGTCGGATGCTGGCCAAGCTTGGACTGAAGCCGGAAGACGTGGAGTACATGCAGGTTACCGGCGGCGGCAACCAGCGCGTGGCGGCGTTCCATTCCGGCATCTTGAGCGCTGTAGTCAGCACCGTGGAGCGCTTCGAGCGGGCGGGGATTCCCTATCGTGCCTTGGCGGATGCCGTGGAGCTGGGAATCAGAATCATCGGCAACGCCTACATCACGTCCCGATCCTTCCGCGATCAGAACCGCGACACGGTGCAGCGATTCATCAAGGCCCTAGTGGAGGGAACGCATTGGGTCAAGGATCCGAAAAATCGCCCTGCCGTCAAACAGCTCATCAGCCGGCGGCTGCGCACGGACGATCCAGCGGTGCTCGACTTGAACTACCGGATGTACGTCGAGCCCCTGTCGCCGTTTCCCGATACCGATCTCGACGATCTCAAGACGAATCTGGCCCAATTGGCGGAAAACAACGCCCGGCTGCGGGATTTAAACCTGGCCAGTTTCGTCGATAACAGTTTCATCCAACGCTTGCAGCGGCGCTAAGGAGGGAAGGTGGAACGGGGACAGGTCAAAGACTTGCGCAGCTTCCTCGCCGACGTGAAACGGCTTCATCCCGAGGAGTTGATCATCGTTGAGCGCGAAATGGATCTGCGCTTTGAAATCTCAGCGCTGCACGTGAAGCTCGACCGCGCGCATAAATTTCCCATTACGTTGTTCACCAAGCTGCGCAACGTCGAGGGCAAGCCCTGCGCGTTTCCTCTGCTGTCGAATCTTTTTGCCAGCCGGCGGCTCTGCGCCCTGGCACTCGAATCTTCCGTAGAAAGAGCCGGCCTGGACTACGACGCGCGCAGCCAGAATTTGAAAACACCGGTGGTCGTCGGCCGAGGCGAGGCGCCGGTGAAACAGGTCATGCGCCGCGGCGACGAGGTCAATCTTTATGATTTTCCCGTGCCGCTGCCCTACCACATGGAAGGCGGCCGGACGATTCTCGGCTCGGTGATCACCACCGTCGATAATCACGAGGGAAACGTCTACAACTGCGCCTATCAGACGCTGCGCCTCCTCGGTCCCCGAAAAGTTACGGTCGGACTCGGCGAGGGCACGCATAACTGGGAGCGCTACCGCGAGAAGGTCGCGAACACCGGCGAAGGTTTGCCGGTGATCGCCTGGATGGGCCATCATCCGGCGGCCTGCATGGGCGCGCTCACGCGGGTGCCCATCGACGTCGATGAATATTCAGTGATCGGCGGCGCGCTCGGCGAGCCGCTGCGGCTCACGCCGTCAGAGACCTGGGGCGAGAGATTTCTCGTGCCGGCGGACGCCGAGATCGTCATCGAAGGGATCATCCCGCCCAAGGAGCGCGGGCGCCACGGCCTGCGCGCAGACTTCGCGCGCTACTATTCGCCGGAGACGCTGAGACCGGTGATGGAAGTGAAGGCGATCACCCACCGGCGCGACGCGATCTATCATGACATTCATCTGGGCGGACGGGACCAAGATCATCTGGGCGGTATCCCGCTCGAGGGCTCGCTCCACCGCGCCGTTAAGCAGGCGGTGCCCACGGTCAAGAACGTCCATTTGCCTTCATCGGGCTGCAGCCGCTTCCACGCCTACGTGCAGATTAAAAAAACCGCCGCGGGCCAGGGACGGGAGGCGATCGTGGCCGCCCTCGGCGTCGACCGAAGAGTCAAGCATGTGGTGGTCGTGGATGAGGATATCAACATTTTCGACGACGCCGAGGTGCTCTGGGCGGTAGCCACGCGCAGCCGCTGGGACCGGGACATGATCGTCATTCCGAACCTGATCTGCACCACCCGCGATCCGACGGCGTACGCCGGAAGCCCGGGGGATTTGAGCTATCACGCTTACACCGTGGCCAAGGGCGGCATCGACGCGACCATGCCCGCGCCGCCCGAGCCCTTCGAGATCCGGATCAAGGTGCCGGAAGAGGTGATGAACAAAGTTCAAGTTCAGGACTACATCGGCGACGAGCTGTTGTCGAAGATTCCGCTCGACGCCTAGGTAGGTGGGGACCGATGATCCTCAATCCAAAATCGAAAATCCAAAATCGAGCGAGGGGAGTGAGCAATGGCCAGCTCCATGAGAGTCATTTGTCCCGGATGCGATGAGGAATTTCTCGTGTCGCCGCAGTTCGAGCGCATGAAGATCCCCGCGAAATGCCCGTTTTGCGAAAAAGAGTTTCCCATCGAGCAGGCGAAAAAGGTAGTCCGCCCCAGCCCGATTCTGCTCGTCAAGTGAGGCGGGGAATACTAATGGCGAAGCCGCGTCCCAAAGCAAGATCCAAACCCTACTTTCGCGATATCAGAGATTTCATCGATCGTCTGGAGGAGACGGGAAATCTTTACCGGATCGGCGAAAGGATCGACAAAAACAGCGAGCTGATGCCGCTGGTGCGCTGGCAGTACCAAGGATTGTCCGATGGCCAACGGAAAGCGTTTCTCTTCGAAAACGTCACCGATCCTCAAGGAAAAAATTACGACTGCCGCGTGGCGGTGGGAGTGCTAGGGGCTTCGCGGGCGATTTACAAGATGGCGCTGGGCGCGACGGCGGCAGACGAGCCGGCGGCCGTGGCGGAGTGTTGGAACCGAGCGTTGAGCCGGCCGATCGCGCCGCGGATCGTGAGGACCGGACCCGTCAAAGAGGTCATTCTCAAAGGAAGGGCCGTCTCCCGTCCCAACAGCGGCCTGCTTCGATTTCCCGTGCCGATCAGTAACCCGGGCTTCGACGGCGGGCCATTTCTAACAGCACCTTACGTCGTGACCAAAGATCCTGAGACCGGCGTCACTAACGTCGGCACCTATCGCTGCATGATCAAGGGGCCGGACAAGATGGGCGTCAGCGTTTCGCCGGCGCAGCATATCGGCATCCACTTCCACAAATGCAAGGAGAAAAAAATTCCCCTGCAAGCGGCCATTGTGCTCGGCTGCAGCCCGGCCATCGGCCTGGCGAGCGTCGCCAAGGTCGGCTACGACCGCAACGAGTATGCCGTCGCGGGCGGGATCGCCGGCGAACCGATTGCGCTCGTCAAGTGCGAGAGCGTCGATCTGGAAGTGCCGGCGCGCGCGGAGATCGTCATCGAGGGAGAAATCCCCACCGACGTTATGGAGCCCGAGGGCCCCTTCGGGGAATTTACCGGCTACATGGGCGGGCAACTGATGAACGGAATTTTTCTAGTCAAGTGCATTACCCATCGAAAAGAACCGATCCTGCAGATGTTCACCGAGGGCGTGCCGAGCGAGAGCGGAGTGATGCGGAAAATGGGCTATGAGGCGACGCTTTACAAGTTGCTCAAATACGACTGCAACATCCCCGCGGTCATCAATGTGACGCTGCATGAGTCGAGCGGCAGCCGGAAATTCGTCGTCATTCGCATGAAGAAGACCAATCCAGCGCAGCCCTGGCAGGCGCTGCAGGCGGCGGTGGCGCTCGATCCGAGCCACGGGAAGATTCTCGTCACGGTGGACGAAGACATTGACTCTGAAGACGCCGACTCGGTCAACTGGGCGTTGAGCTTTCGCATGCAGCCGCACCGCGATGTGAAGATCACGACTCATAAGTTCGCCGGCCTCGATCCCTCGGCGGCGCCGCCCGGCTCGCCGCATACCGAGGCGCGCTTTCCATCGCCATCGGGCTGCTCGGCGATCATGATCGACGCGACGCGCAAATGGCCGTATCCGCCGGTGGCGCTGCCCTCGCGTCCATATATGGAAGCGGCGAAGGCGAAATGGGAGAAGCTCGGTTTGCCGCCGCTGAAACCAAAAATGCCCTGGTATGGCTACAGCCTTGGGCATTGGGATGAGGAAGACGTGGAAAACGCCGAGGCGGCGGTGCGCGGCGATTATCGGCAGGTGGCGGAGCGTTTGCAGAAGAAAGCAATCAAACTCTAAGGCCCCACGGGCTGCTCAAAGGGGGACGGCAGCGCTACGAGCTGGAGCTGGAGCAATAAGGCATCGCGCCAGACATGAATTACGCTTGCGCGGCCAACGACGATTAAAGCGTTCGGCTCAGAGCCGGACAAGGATGTGAAGGAGAAGATTCGAACATGAACGGAAAATCACACACGCTGAACGGCGCCGTAACATTTGAGAAGTTGTCGCTGCCGATATTCCGGAATTTTCGCATGCCGTCGCTGATGATGGCCAGCTTGCTACTGGTGGTCGGTTTTCTCGTGCTCACGCCGTTGGTCCTGATGATCCTCAACAGTTTTCAAACCGCGCGCCCAGGTCAGCCGATCCTATGGGGTGTGGACGGTTGGGTCAAAGCGTTTACCACTCCGGGCATCGTGAAAGCCATGACCAATACGTTCACGCTGGCGATCACCCGGCAGGCGATCGCCCTGGTGCTGGGCTGTTTCTTCGCCTGGTTGATTGCGCGCACCGATATCCCGATGAAGGGATTTCTGGAATTTTTCTTCTGGCTTTCCTTCTTTTTACCGGCGCTGCCCGAAGCGATGGGCTGGATTCTGCTTTTGGATCCGAAATACGGATTGCTCAACCAAGGGCTCATGGGCCTCGGCATCTTGAGCCAGCCGGTATTTAATATTTATTCTTTTTGGGGAATTGTCTGGGCGCATCTGGGCGGCAGCGTCAGCGTCAAGGTGATGCTGTTGACGCCGGCCTTCCGCAATTTGGACGCGGCCCTGGAAGAATCCTCGCGCATCTCGGGCGCGAGCGGTTGGCGTACCTTCTTCCACATCATCGTACCGGTGATGATGCCGGCGATCTTGGTGACGACGATCCTCGGAATCATTCGCTCCCTCGAAGCCTTCGAGATCGAGCTTCTGCTCGGCACTCCCATTGGCCTTCAGGTCTATTCCACCAAGATTCACGAGCTGGTCACCTGGGAGCCGCCGCAGTTCGCTCCGGCGATGGCGTTGAGCACGATCTTTCTCGGCCTCCTGTTGCTCATGGTCGCCCTGCAGCGCCGCTATATCGGCAAGCGAACCTACACGACGCTCACCGGACGGGGGTTTAGCATCCGGCCGACGCACCTGGGGCGTTGGCGGATGCCCGCGTTCTGGCTGATCTTGGCGTTCGCGCTGTTCGTGACGTTGGTGCCGACGGCTTTACTCTTGATCGGCACCTTCATGAAGCTCTTCGGATTTTTCAACATCCCCGATGTATGGACCCTGGAGAACTGGCGCGCGACGTTGAGCGATCCGGTGCTATTCCGCTCGCTGTGGAACACGCTCGCCATCGGCCTCGGTTCCGGCGTTATCGGGGTGCTGTTTTATTCGCTGATCGCCTACGTCGTCGTCCGCACTCGGTACCGGGGGCGGTGGCTGCTCGATTTTCTTTCCTGGCTGCCCTGGTCGATTCCTGGTATTTTGCTTGGGATGGCGCTGCTCTGGACTTTTCTCCAGACGAAAATCTTCCTGCCGATCTACGGCACGATTTATCTCTTGATGATCGCGATGGTGATCAAGAGCATGCCCTTCGGCGCCCAGATGATTAAAAGCGTGCTCTTGCAACTCGGCAACGACCTGGAGGAAGCTTCCAAAGTGTGCGGTGGCACATGGCTCGATACTTTCCGCCGCGTGATCTTACCGCTGACGATGCCGGCGCTCATCACGGTCGGACTGGTCGGATTTATTTCCGCTGCGCGCGACATTAGCACCGTGGTGCTTTTGGGTTCGGGCAAGTCCCGCACCCTGTCTTTGTTGATGCTCGATTTCGCGGCGGGCGCTGAGTTCGAAAAGGCGACCGTCGTCGCCGTGCTCATCGTCGCCCTGGTTGTCGTCGCCGCGCTGATCGCCCGCGCCCTCGGCGGGCAGGTCGGGGTAAGGGAATGATGCGCCGATTGCGAAAAGCGGATCAGGGCGCTAAACATTGAGTCATCTCAAGCGAATCAAGCACCTCAGCCACCATGCCCGCGAAAGTTTCCGTCGTCATTCCGACTTATAACAACGCGGCGCTGCTCTGCGAGACGTTGGCGGGTGTGCGGCGGCAGACGTTCAAAGATTTCGAAATCATCGTGGTGGACGATGGGTCCAAGGATAATACGGGCGATGTCGTCGCGTCGTACGACCCGACCATTCACTATTTGCAACAAACAAATCAAGGACCCGCCGCCGCGCGCAATAAGGGCGTGAGCCTCGCGCAAGGCGAGTTCATCGCGTTCTGCGATCATGACGATATTTGGAACGAGCGACACTTGGAAAAGCTGCTCGGCTGTTTTACCACCCATCCCTCGGCGGCGATGGCGTTCGACGACGCCCAATATTACGGCGACGGGATTGCCGAAGAGAAAACGCATATCGATGCGAAGGTTTTGCCATCGCTGGTCGGTAAGAAAGTCCCGATCAGGCGCATATGGCAATGTTGGGTGGCTTCCATGTCCGTGGTGATGGTGAGAAAATCGGTTTTCAACGAGCTGGGCGGATTGCATCCGGGAATCTGGGGACTGGATGATTTGCACTTTTATCTGCGCTTGGGCGCGCGTCACGAGGTTCGGTTCGCGGATTATGTCGGATGCAAGAAACGAATCAAATCGAATAACCTGCTGCCGCAAGCGGCGCTCGACGGTCTGATTCGGTGCTTGGAAGATCTGAAACAAAACCATCCTGACGTCGTGCGCGCCGTGGGTCCCCTTAAAGTTCGCACACGGCTGTCGCGGCGGTATCGCAAATTGGCCGAGCGTCACCTTAAGAATGGCCAACGCGATCTGGCCAGAGCGACGTATCTGAAAGCGTACAAAGAAAACTGCCTTAACTTCCTCGACCTCTGGTCGTATCTTTTTCGCACGAGGGCGGGGAAAAGTCTCGTTTGTTACGGCAAATGATCTTAGCTATGATCTGACACGCGAGAAGCTCGGCGCGGACTGTGGCGGCGTAAACCGCCGTGCGACGAAATCCATCGGCTCATTTCAGCGGGCGCGGATGATGCAGATGGCGCTCGTCACACACAAAAAAATCGGCGCCAGCGGTGCGAAATCAAAAAGGCTCGCGAGGGAAATCACGCCGGCGCCGCTGCCTTTAACCGGCGCTTGGGACGATGAAGGCCGGAAGCGATCCGTGGAAGAGTAGGCGTCAATGGGCGATTTCCAAGGCAACGTAATCTGCATCGTCGGCATGCACCGCAGCGGCACTTCGATGGTGGCGCACTTGCTCCACCAATGCGGTTTATATCTCGGTCCCGAAGATCAACTTCTGGGTGCCAACTCCGGCAATCAAGACGGCCATTTTGAGCATCTTGGTTTTTTTAGAATCAACGAAGCGTTGTTGCGGCATTTTGGCGGGTCTTGGGAGTTCCCCCCCGAACTCGAACCGGGCTGGGAAAAGGATGCTTCGTTGGATGAGCTGCGCAGCAGGGCCCGGTCTCTTCTAGAAACCTTTTCGGGAAGATCATCGTGGGGATGGAAAGAACCGCGGACGACGATCCTCCTGCCATTTTGGAAATCCATGATTCCGAATCTTCGCTTCGTGATTTGTGTTCGCAATCCGTTGGAAGTCGCGAAATCGTTGGCCAAGCGCAACAAGATTCCCATCGAGCGCGGCGTTTTTCTTTGGTATCGATATCTGCGCGCCGCGATTGAGGATACCGGCGGTTGCCCCCGGATGATCGTTTTCTATGACGACTTTTTCATAGAGTCGGCGGCGGAATTTTATCGGTTGATCGATTTTTGCGGATTGGAAAGGCCGACCGATCCTTCGGTGATCGCGGCCGGCATCCGGGGGGACTTGCGGCATCATCGGGCGGAAATTGCGGAGATCTTAGGGGCGACTTCGCTGACGGCGGAATATAAACTTCTTTACCTTGGTTTGCGTGGGCTCTGGGGCGGTGAAGCCGCTTCGCGGCCGCCCAAGAATGACTTGGCAGATCATGCCGGCGAAGTCTTACGCGTGTTAGATGAGTTTCACGACCGCGAGCGGCTGGCGCAGCTGCAAACCGAATTGACGGAGAAGGATTATGAATTGTCCAAGCTGCGCAGCGACATGCTCAACGACGCGAAGGCGAACCACCGATGGGCGTACCGGGTCTACCGAAATTTTATCAAACCATTTCGCTTGCGTCAGCCATGAGAGCTGGACTTGCGCAAACGGCATCGACCGGGGGCGAGTGACGTCGATCGGCGCAGGGTATAGCTATCGGATGAAAAAGTTTCCAATTCTCGGTTGTTTGGTTAACCAATGAGTTGGAACGCGTAACTTCAACAGCTAAGCCACCGCCTATGGCGGTGCGAAAAACAAAGGCTCTGCCGTGTGCAGGAATTGATTTGAGAGGCACAAAGGTTTCTCCTCTCCCCTGGGCCTGCCAAGTCCAGAAAGAGAGGAGAAACCAAGATGAGAGAATGGCAAAGCCAAACTCACGTGAAGTGGTACTGCCGGTACCACGTGGTGATCGTACCGAAGTATCGGAGAA
>Ga0214472_10001328_pt1 | contig 28007 bp, 25 predicted proteins | sample RVTome_6_FD_207662 | JGI IMG/M metagenome (GOLD analysis project Ga0214472, IMG submission 207662) | Soil microbial communities from uranium-contaminated site in the Upper Colorado River Basin, Wyoming, United States - RVT140D175 | ecosystem: Environmental > Terrestrial > Soil > Contaminated >...
CTCGCCGAACTGCCGGTCCTGCGCAAGCCGGAATTGATGGAAGCGCAGGCGGCAAAACCGCCTTTCGGCGGCTTCGCCAACCCGGCAATGCTTGTCGGCGCGCGCTACTTCATGTCGCCCGGCCCGGTGTGGGAACCACAGATCGCCGGCGGCGACCATTGGGGCGGCGCGCGCGCGTTTCGGGCTGCCGGCATCGGACCCGGCGATCTCGTTCACTGCTCGATTTCCTACCACATGACGCCCGGCGGCATGATCCTCGACGAAGGCGCACGAGCGGCCGGCGCCGCAGTGTTTCCGGCCGGAACCGGCAATACCGAACTGCAGATTACCGCAGCCGCCGCGATCCGGCCCACCGCCTATGCCGGGACGCCGGATTTCCTGAAGGTCCTGCTCGACAAGGCTAGCGAGACGGGCGCGGACCTCACCTCGATCCGCAGGGCGCTAGTCTCAGGAGGCGCGCTGTTTCCGTCGCTGCGCGAGGAATACGGAAAGCGCGGCGTGCGCGCGATGCAGTGCTATGCGACGGCCGATCTCGGCGTGATTGCCTATGAGAGCCAGCACCGCAACCGAATCGTGCCGGGCATGATCGTCAACGAGGACCTGATCGTCGAAATCGTGCGGCCGGGCACCGGCGATCCGGTTGCTCCGGGCGAGGTCGGTGAGCTGGTGATCACCAACTTCAATCCGGCCTATCCGCTGATCCGTTTCGGCACCGGCGACCTGTCGGCATTCCTCGAGGGAACCTCGCCCTGTGGACGCACCAACCGGCGCATCCAAGGCTGGATGGGCCGCGCCGACCAGCGCACCAAGGTCAAGGGCATGTTCGTCGATCCGCGTCAGATCGACGCCATCGTCAAGGCGGCGCGGGGTATTGCGCGCGCCCGCCTTGTCGTCACCCGCGACGGCGATCGCGATGTCATGGTTCTCAAGGTGCGGCCGGACGGTGGCGCACAACCGGACGCCGGCGCGCTTGCCGCGCTGCTGGAGGCGCATACCAAACTGCGCGGCCGAATCGAACTGGTCCATGCTCTGCCGAATGACGGCAAGGTGATCGAGGACGCGCGCGACTATTCGAAATAGCCGACGCCGGCGCCGCAGCGCCTCAAACACCTTGTCGAAGCTCGCCCGGTGTTCGGCCGTTGCCGCCGCGGCCACACCTTTCTATGCTCAGTGAAAGCACTGGTCGCGCCTGCCGATCCGGCCGGGAGAACCTGACATGCGCCACGCTGGTGGCATGCTCGTTGAAATCGCGGGGATGCTCGACTCCGCTACGAAGTTTGCGGCAGCCGCGACGCTGCTGCTGGCGACATCCGCGCAAATCGGTGCGATCCTGTCGCGCAACCTGGAAGGATCAATCTCGCTGATCCTGCAGGAAATGGCCGCAGCCGGCTTTTTCCTGCTGGTTTTCCTTTCGATCCCAGTCACGATTGCTGCGAACCGGCATGTACGGCTGGAAATTTTCGCCGCCACACGTAGCGAATATGCCGGCCGGCAAAGGGAACGGCTGACATTCCTGCTATTCGCCGTGCCGCTGTTTGCGATCATCCTCTACGGCCTGGCCGGAATGGCGCTGGATTCCTGGCGCATCGGCGAGCGGTTTTCGGATGTGTCCGGGCTAACCGGTTTCTGGCTGGTCCGCTTCGTCGCCGCTATCGCCATCGCGCTTAGCATTCTTCAGGCAGCAACGCGTTTGCTCGTACTGCAGGCGCCGGAACGTTGAGCGCATTCTTCCTTCTGCTGCTGGCGCTAATCGTATTCGCGGCGATGTTCGCCGGAATGCCGGTCTATTTGGCACTTGGCGGGGGCGCACTGCTGGCCGCGTTCGTGGGTCTCGTTTTCGGCGCGTTCGATCCGTCGCTGCTGATCGCCGTGCCGATCCGGGTGATCGGCATCGCCCAGAACGAGACGCTTGCAGCCGTGCCCTTCTTTGTGCTGATCGGCACGCTGCTCGACCGCTCCGGCATCGCCGGCGACATGATCGGCTTCTTAGCGCGGTCTGGTTCCGGCCGGTCATTGCCATTGGCGGTCCTCGCCGTCGCGGTGCTGCTGGCGGCTTCCACCGGCGTCGCCGGGGCAACAATCGTGATGCTGGCCGCGGTCGCGCTGCCCGGCATGCAGAAAGCGGGCATGGCGCGCGGGCGCGCCGGCGGACTGCTCGCCGCCTCCGGCACGCTCGGACAGATCATTCCGCCGTCGATCCTGCTCGTATTGCTCGCCGACCAGGTTTCCAACGCCTGGATCGAAGCGCAGCGCGCGAAGGGTATCTTTGCGGCGACGCCGATAACGGTCGCCGATCTGTTCGCCGCGTGTCTGGTGCCGGGTTTGATTCTCGCGGCGCTCTATGCGGTGTATATTGCGGTTTCTTATCCCGCCGCGCCGGACCAAACCGGCAATCGCAAGCGATCCGTGCCATCGCCGACCGCAGATTCTCTGTTTGCGGTGCTTGCGCCGATCCTCCTCATTCTTGCCGTGCTCGGCACCATTCTTTTCGGCGTCGCGACGCCGGTCGAGGCATCGGCGTGCGGCGCGTTCGGGGCGCTGGTCCTTGCCGCAATGCGCCAGGCAAAGGCGATTACCGGCGGGCTGCTCGACGCAGTGCGTCTGACCGGCGCGATCTTCGCCATCGTCATCGGCGCGTCGATGGTATCGCTGGTGATTCGTGGTTTCGACGGCGACACGATGATCGCCGGCCTGCTTGCCGGCGATTCGGGCCAGCATGCGCTGCTTGCCGTGATGGTCGCGATCTTCCTGCTCGGCTTCGTCATCGAATTCGTCGAGATGGTCTATATCGTCATCCCGTTGGCAGCGCCGCCCCTGTTCGCCGCGGGCGTCGATCCGATCTGGTTCGCGGCGCTAGTGGCCTTGAACCTGCAGACCTCGTTCCTGACGCCGCCGTTCGGCCTGTCGCTGTTCTATCTGCGTTCGGCGGCGCCGCAACTGCCATATGGCGAACTCGTCGCCGGCGTTGTGCCGTTCATTCTGCTGCAGCTCATCGGGCTGGGGCTGGTTGCCGCAGTTCCGGCGCTTGCGACCGGACTGCCGGAATTGCTGTTCAGCAGGCCGGGATATTGACGGGCACGTTGATTGCGAGGCCGCCTTGCGAGGTTTCCTTGTAGCGCTCGTCCATATCGCGGCCGGTCTGGCGCATGGTTTCGATTGCCGCATCGAGCGGCACGAAATGCGTGCCGTCGCCCTTCAACGCAAGGGACGCCGCGGTCACCGCCTTGACCGCGCCAAGCGCGTTGCGCTCGATGCAGGGTACCTGCACCAGGCCGCCGACCGGATCGCAGGTCATGCCGAGATGGTGTTCGAGCGCAATTTCGGCGGCATTCTCCACCTGCGCCGGTGTCCCTCCCAACGCCGCCGCCAGGCCGGCGGCGGCCATCGCCGCAGCCGAGCCGACCTCGCCCTGGCATCCAACCTCTGCCCCCGAGATCGATGCATTGTGCTTGACGATGCCGCCGATCGCGGCTGCCGTCAGCAAGAAGTCACGGGTGCCGGCATCGTCGGCGTCGGGGTGGAACTTGCGCCAATAGGCGAGGACCGCAGGGATGACGCCTGCAGCGCCATTGGTCGGCGCCGTGACGACGCGACCGCCGCCGGCGTTTTCCTCGTTGACGGCCATGGCGAACACCGAAAGCCAGTCATTGGCGGCAAGCGGGTTCGGCCGGTTCGAGCGCCATTCCTCCTGCAATTTTTCGTGCACGAACCGGGCCCGGCGCCGGACCTTCAATCCGCCCGGCAACACGCCATCCTGGGAAAGGCCGCGCCCGATGCAGGCGTTCATCGCCTGCCAAATGCGGTCGAGTTCGGCATCGAGTTCCGCCGACGAACGAAACCGCTCCTCGTTGGCGCGCTTCATCGCGGCAATCGACAGCCCGGATTTTTCGGCCATGGCCAGCATTTCGGCCGCATTGCGGAACGGGTACGGCACGTTCTTCTGCGCCGGCGGCTTCCTGGCCTTGCGCAAGTCCTCAAGTTCATGCCCGGTGACGACGAAGCCGCCGCCGATGGAAAAATAGGCGCGCCGCAACATCAGGCGCCCGAGCGCATCGTAGGCAGAAAATTGCATGCCGTTGGCGTGACCGGGCAATGGCGTCTTGCGGTCGAGCACGAGATCGGCAATCGGATCGAACCGATAGGTTGGATGCCCGGTCGGGGTCACCGTGCGGGAATGTTCCACTTCCGCAACGATTTTTTCGATTTTGTCGGGATCGACGCCGTCTGGGCTGTAGCCGGCAAGGCCGAGGACCACGGCCCGGTCGCTGGCATGGCCTACGCCGGTAAAGGCCAGCGAACCATGCAAGGAAACCTTCAGGGCGTGGACGGTGGCGCCCTGCGGGCGCGGCCAGTCGCCCGACAGGATTTCGCCGAGAAAGCGCGAAGCGGCGACCATCGGCCCCATGGTGTGCGAGGATGACGGGCCGATGCCAATCTTGAAGACGTCGAAAACGGAAAGGAACATGGCGCCTCCGTGCCCGCTTGCTGTAGCGCCGGGCGACGGCCAATATTGCTCCAAAACCGCCGCAGGCGCTTCGCGTTTCGCCAATTGGGCGCCGTTCAGCCCAGGGGTTAGCCTTGGCGCGCCATCTCGATATAGAGTTGGCGAAGGCGCAATGTAACGCTGCCGGGATTGCCGTTGCCGACCGGCTCTCCGTTAATGCGCACGACCGGCATCACAAACGTCGTGGCGCTGGTCACGAAAGCCTCGTCGGCGGCCAGGGCTTCTTCGACGGTGAACGGCCGCTCCTCGATCTCGACGGCGTCTTCATTGGCAAGCCGCAATGCGGCAACGCGGGTGATGCCGTGAAGGATGTCATTCGACAATTGCCGGGTAATCAGCTTGCCGCCCTTGACGATCCAGGCATTGTTGGACGTGCCCTCGGTGACAAACCCGTCCTCGACCAACCACGCGTCATCGGCGCCCTCATCCAGCGCCTGTTGCTTGGCCATTGACGGATACAGCAATTGCACGGTCTTGATGTCGCGACGTCGCCAGCGGATGTCGGGCACCGTAATCACCGAAATCCCTCTCGCCGCGGCCGGATTGTCCGCCAGCTTCCTGGCCTGCGTGAACATCACCAACACCGGTTCCGGCGCATTCGGGAAGGCGAAATCGCGGTCGGCGGCGCCGCGGCTAACCTGCAGATAGAGCGCGCCTTCGACCAATTCGTTGCGGTCAATGACCTCCTGTTGGGAGGCGGCGATCTCGGCGTCCGACATCGGGAAATCGAGCTTCAGTTCGGCGAGCGAACGACGCAAGCGGGCGAGATGCGCGTCGTTGTCGATCATGCGCCCGTCGAGCACGGATGTGACCTCGTAGACGCCGTCGGCAAACAGAAAGCTGCGATCAAAGACGGATACCTTGGCATCTTCCTCCGGCAGGTACTGCCCGTCGACATAGACGATGCGGCTCATGCAGCCACCTCCCAATGGAGCGGAAACATCGGATCGAAAACGGTAACCAGGCCGGCGTCGGTTTCGATTCTCGCTGGAAAAGTAACCGGCTCTTTTCGCTTCATCAAAGTGACCGTTTGCTCATTGTGTGGCAGGCCATACCAGTCGGCGCCATGGTAGGAAACGAAGGCTTCGAGCCGGTCGAGCCTGGCTTCGCGCTCGAACACCTCGGCCAGGATCGATAGTGCATTCGCGGCGGTGAAGCAGCCGGCGCAGCCGCATGCGTTTTCCTTGGCCGCGTCGACATGCGGGGCAGAATCGGAGCCGAAGAAAAACCGGGTATCGCCAGAAACAGCCGCTTCGACCAAGGCGAGGCGATGGCGCTCGCGCTTGGCAACCGGCAGGCAATAGTAATGCGGCCGGATGCCGCCAGCGAAAATCGCGTTGCGGTTGATGACAAGGTGATGCGCAGTCAGGGTCGCCGCCAGATTGCGTTCCGCGGATTTCACGTAATCGACACCGTCGGCGGTCGTCACGTGCTCGAGCGTCACCTTCAACTCCGGCAGTCGTTTTCGCAGGGGGTCGAGCACCGTCTCGATGAATATCGCCTCGCGGTCGAAGACATCGACTACCGGATCGGTGACCTCGCCATGCACGCACAGCGGCATGCCTATTTCAGCCATGCGCTCCAGCACTGGCATCGTCTTGGCGATATCGCGAACTCCGCTCTGGCTGTTGGTGGTGGCGCCGGCCGGATAGAGCTTCACCGCGACGGCAACTTTCTCGCGGAAAGCGCGGCCCACATCATCCGGGTTCGTCGCTTCCGTGAGATAGAGAGTCATCAGAGGCTGGAAAGCCACGCCCTCCGGCAAGGCGGCGAGGATGCGGTTCCGGTAGGCGGCGGCATCGGCGGCGGTCAAGACCGGCGGCATGAGATTGGGCATGATCAGCGCGCGGGCAAAACCGCGGGCGCTGTTTGGCAGCACACCTTGAAGCATCGCGCCGTCACGCAGATGCAGATGCCAGTCGTCGGGGCGAAAAAGGTTCAGCTTCATGAAAGGGATCGGTTCCGGTCGCCGCCGTCATAGGCATTGATCCGGACGGCGGCAAGCTGGATCACCGCCCGAGGAAGCCTTCGAGCGTATTGACGACATTGACGCCGATCGCTTCGACCGCGTAGCCACCCTCGAGCACGAAGACCGTGGGCAGGCCGGCACGGGCGATGCGCGCGCCGCACCGGGTGAAGTCGTCGGAAGCGAGCTTGAAGAAACTGATCGGATCGTCCCGGAACGCATCGACGCCGAGGGAAACCACCAGCGCTTCGGCGCCGAACTCCATAATCTTCGCCAGGGCTTGATCGAACGCCGAAAACCATACCGGCGCGCCGGTTGCGGGCGGCAAAGGCAGATTCAGATTTGCGCCTTCGCCTTCGCCATCGCCGATTTCGTCGACAAAGCCGAGGAAATGCGGGAACGCATCCTCCGGCCGGCCGTGGATCGAGGCAAAAAACACGTCGCCGCGACGGTAGAAGATATCCTGCGTGCCGTTGCCGTGATGGAAATCAACATCAAGGATTGCGGCCCTTTTTGCCCCGCCATCGAGCAACACTTGGGCGGCAACGGCGGCATTGTTGAGGAAGCAGTAGCCGCCGAAATGGTCGATGCCGGCATGGTGGCCCGGCGGCCGGCACAACGCGAAGGCGGCATTGGCGCCGGACGATAGATGCCGCGCGGCGCTTTGCGCGCTGGCGCAAGAACTTGCCGCGGCGGCCCAGGTGCCGGCCGTAATCGCAGTTTCGGCGGCAAAGGCATAATAGCCTGCCTGGCCGTCGATGTCGGCGGGCGGTCGATTGTTGCGCATGCGCCGGATCGGGAAACAGGCCGGGATGATCTCGCCGCGATAGCCGGCGGCGGTCCATTTCTCCCAGGCCGTCGCCAGGAATTCGAGATAGCCGGCATCGTGGATTTTGGCGACTGGAGCCGGATCGAATTCTTCCGGCGCGGCAATGTTGTCGAAGCCACGTTCGGCCAAGCGCCGCAGGATGAACTCGACGCGGGAAGGCCGTTCGAACGGGGTGACAAACTGGCCGCCATGCAGTTCGGCCTGAGGGAAATGGCGGCGGTGTTCCTCGCTGAAAAAGACGCGCATGGCGCTCTGTTGCCTTCACTCGGCCGGCCAGTCAACGCTTCACAGCCCGGTTTCGCTGCGGTGGAAGCGTGACGCATTGCCAGCCGGGCTCCTTATGCGCCAAGATCGCAACTGTTTACACGGGAGGCATGATTGTTCACCGCTAGCATGAATTTCGCCCTTGGCGAGGAGATCGAGGCATTGCGCGAGATGACGCATCGCTGGGCGCAGGAGCGGATCGCCCCGCTGGCGGCCGAGATCGACCGCAACAATGATTTCCCGGCCGAATTGTGGCAGGAGATGGGCGAACTCGGCCTGCTCGGCGTCACCGTCGAGGAGGAATTCGGCGGCGCGGGGCTCGGCTATCTCGCCCATGCGGTGGCGTGCGAGGAGATCGCGCGCGCTTCGGCTTCCGTCGCGCTCTCGTACGGGGCCCACTCGAATCTGTGCGTCAACCAGATCCGGTTGAACGGCACGCCGGAACAGAAGCGCAAATATTTGCCGAAACTGGTTTCGGGCGAGCATGTCGGCGCCCTTGCGATGTCGGAGGCGGGCGCCGGTTCCGACGTGGTCGCCATGAAACTGCGCGCCGAGAAGCGCAACGACCACTACCGTCTCAACGGCACCAAATACTGGATCACCAACGGACCGGACGCCGACACGCTGGTCGTCTACGCCAAGACCGACTCGGATGCCGGGTCGCGCGGCATCACCGCTTTCCTGATCGAGCGGCAGATGAAGGGGTTTTCGACCTCGAAACCCTTCCACAAGCTCGGCATGCGCGGCTCGAATACAGGCGAACTGGTTTTCGAGGATTGCGCAGTGCCGTTCGAGAACGTCCTCGGTGAAGAAGGCAAAGGCGTCAACGTGCTGATGAGCGGGCTCGACTACGAGCGCGTGGTGCTGTCGGGCATCGGCATCGGCATCATGCATGCCTGCCTCGACCAGGTCGTGCCGTATCTGCACGAGCGCAAGCAGTTCGGCGAACCGCTCGGCAATTTCCAATTGATGCAGGGCAAGCTTGCCGACATGTACACGGCGATGAATTCGGCGCGCGCCTATGTCTATGCGGTAGCCGGCGCCTGCGATCGCGGCGCGGTCACGCGCCAGGATGCCGCCGCCTGCGTGCTCTATGCCTCCGAACAGGCAATGGTGCAGGCCCACCAGGCGGTGCAGGCCTTCGGTGGCGCCGGCTTCCTTGAGGACGCCCCCGTCGCGCGCCTGTTCCGCGACGCCAAGCTCATGGAAATCGGCGCAGGGACCTCCGAAATCCGCCGCATGCTGGTCGGAAGGGAACTGATGCGGTTGACTGGATGAGCCGTCAGCGCACCTTGATTTTCAAGTTCCCCGAGCGCACCTGCCTATTTGCGGCCTCCGCCAGTATCTCATCCATCCACTGGTTGATGGATTTTGCGCTGGCTGCTGCGGCTTGCGTAATCAGGCGGTGATGCTCCGGAGTCGTGCGGAACGGCAGCTTGCCCGAATAGGGTTTGTCCGGTTTGCGGCCACGGGACTTGCAATATCCAAGATAGTCGTCGACGCTAGCGCGAAACTCGGCCTCCAGGTCCTCCATGTTGCTGCCTTCGAATGTGATCACGTCGCGAACGCCGAGCACCTTGCCATGGAAGCATTTGTCTTCGGTCGAATACTCAATCGATCCGACATAGCCTTTATGCGGTTTCACGTTTGCGCCTACTCATTTTTCGGAATCAAGGCGGATGCCCGCCGCGATCAAGAAATCCCGAATGTTTCTCACAGCGTAACGTTTGGTATCCGGGCTTGGGTGCGGTCGGTGGAAGACCGCGATTACTCCATTTAGCTCGACTCTCACGCGTGAACCGCTGCCTTCACTTATCGTTGCGCCTAGTGAAACGAGCATGCTCTCAATATCCTGCCATTTGAGATTGGCGGGTGTCGGATCGGCGAAAACCCGTTCAAGGGTTCGCTCGTACTTCGCGTTCATTCAGTTACCTTTCTCAGCGGACAAACCCGCATCGACATGGCGGAGGTTGCCGCTGCTGGAAAGCCTGCAGCGTCATCCATACAAATCGCCTGTCCTGGTTTTTATCCGCAGCGAAGGTAACCTTCCTCGCGAGCAGATTTATAGCTTAGTATCAAATTCCGATATCGTCAAGCCGAATGCTCGAAGCCTGTCGACAAAATGCCTGGTCAAGCCCCAAGTTCCGCGGCTGACGAGAAGTGTTCGTCAGCGCGTCACCGGAGTGAAATCGTTAATCGTCGCCGAAAAATTGCGCGCAAGCGCGGCACTGACGTGCATTTTCCCTTGAATCCTCAGGCGAACGCGCGCATATAGCTTCCGCCCAATATCGCACGTGCAAAGGACACGCACAAACCGCCGCAAACTCGGCGGAGAATCTGGTGAACCCGGCTGGCCCAACCTGACGTCCACGGTCAGGGGTATGTCGAAGGCGAAACCCAGGTAGTGTCCAAAAGCAACGACGGTGAGGGCTTTTTTGGTCTCAAGCGGTTCTCCACCAACCGCGGGTACTGAAGAGGCGCACCATCTTTGCCGGAAGTGCGGGGGGTCCATCCTTCCAAGCCAAGGCAGCAACAGAAGCTGATTTCGCGCGAGCGAATTCCAGCTGAATCGCAACTGCCATCCGGAACGGTCCGGCGCCTGCGCGCCCGGCCGCGAAACCGGCCAGGAGGGATAGACATGATCTCGCCGCGGATCCGACGATTCTTCGATCGCCACCACCACGACGCGCCTTGCCTAGTCATCGACCTCGAACAGGTGCGCGCCAATTACGACGCCTTTCGCCACGCCATGCCGGAAAGCGCGATTTACTATGCGGTCAAGGCCAATCCGCATCCACAAGTCCTGAGACAGCTCGCTGCCGCCGGTTCGAATTTCGATTGCGCCTCGGTCGCCGAGATCGAGATGGCGCTTGAAGCCGGCGCCACGCCCGAGCGCATCTCCTATGGCAACACCATCAAGAAGGAACGCGACATCGCCGCCGCCCACGAGATCGGCGTTACGCTGTTTGCCATCGACTGCGCCGAGGAAGCCGAGAAGATCGCACGCGCCGCCCCCGGCGCCCGCGTGTTCTGCCGTATCCTGACCGACGGCGCCGGCGCCGAATGGCCGCTGTCGCGCAAATTCGGCTGTGACGGCGATATGGCGATCGAGGTGCTCGACCGCGCCAAACGTCTCGGCCTGGAGCCGGTCGGCGTTTCCTTCCATGTCGGTTCGCAGCAAACCGATATCGATGCCTGGGAAGCAGCGCTGGCCGAAGCCTCGCGCATCTTCGTCGAACTGGAGCTGCGCGGCATCCGCCTGTCGATCGTCAATCTCGGCGGCGGCTTTCCGACGCGTTATCTGAAAAAAGTGCCGCAGTTGATCGAATACGGCCATTCGATCTATGGCGCGCTCCGTAAGGCCTTCGGCAATCGCATTCCCGATACGATCATCGAGCCGGGCCGCGGCATGGTCGGCGATGCCGGCGTCATCCGCGCCGAGGTGGTACTTGTATCGCAGAAATCCGCCGACGATCCGCTGCGCTGGGTCTATCTCGACATCGGCAAGTTCGGCGGCCTGGCCGAGACGATGGACGAGGCGATCCGCTATTCGATCGTCACCCACCGCGACGATGACGCGCGCCGTCCCTGTGTGCTCGCCGGACCGACCTGCGATTCGGCCGACGTGCTCTATGAAAAGAAGCCCTACGAATTGCCGGCGACACTTGCCGCCGGCGACGAGGTCTTCATCGAGGGAACCGGCGCCTATACCAGCACCTATTCGTCGGTGGCGTTCAACGGCTTTGCGCCGCTAGCCACCTACGTCATCTGAACGGATTCAAGGCATAGCTTGCGCCCGGCTTGCAAAGGCCGGGCGTCGCTGCTTTTTTGACCGGGCAGTTCCGACCGGAGATGATCTTGCGCGCCTATCCGCCAAAAATGACAGCCGAGGAAGTCGGCGCCTTCGTCAAGCGCGTCTATCCGCAATCGGCAGTATTCAAATGGCGGGCCGAGGCGGTCCGACCCGGCGAGATCGACGTGCGGATGGCCGTCGGCAACGACGACCTGCGTCCCGGCGGGACCTTGTCCGGGCCGACCATGTTCACGCTCGCCGATGTCGCGGCCTATCTGCTGGTGCTTGCCCATGTCGGCGAGGTCGAACTGGCGGTCACCACCAGCGCGGTGATTCACTTCCTGTCGAAGCCGCCACTGGGCGACCTGATGGCGAAAGGCCGTCTGATCAAGCTCGGAAAGCGCCTTGTCGTCTGCGAGATCCACATCACCTCGGCAGCGAATCACACCTTGGTCGCGCAAGCGACCGTCACCTATGCGATTCCGTCGCGTTGACGCATTCGCGATTGCTGCCGCCGGCCGGCCAAATTGGCGAGAAGATGCGGTCCCCGGATGTGCAGAGGGGCTATGGTAATCCTTTTTCCAGCCGGGGACCGCGTTGGGCCGGAGTTTGCGGCTGGGGGGCTTTGACCTCGGCCACGCGACAATCTTTCATTGATTCGTCGATAGAACGCAATCATGAATTGCAAGAAGGCGGACTTTCGCCGATCTGTTGACTCGCAGGGTTCGCCGCATCGGCTCAACGAACCCGGAAAAGATGATGGCGCTGGTCTTTGGGCGTCAGGCGCTCCAGCCATTCCGGTTCGGTGCCGAGCACGATGTGGGCCGCCATTGAATCGCTGGCTTGCGCTTCGGCGTGGGTAAAGCCGCCGGTTTCGCAGAAATAGACATAGTCGATTTGCCGGCGGTCGGCGATTTCGCGCGATTTGGCCAAATCGGTCTCGAAGAAATCGAGCATGTCGAGGATGGCCCGCTCGTTGCGGTGATAGGGGCCGCCAATCGCCAAGTGGCGCGTGAATACCAGGATCGGCGGCCCTGAGTTGAGATCGCTCATCACCAGTCCGTCCGGCAATTTTGCCAGTTCGGCATATTGATCCTGGCGATTGCAGAATGGCGCCACCTCGTCGCCCTTCTTCCATTCCGGCAAGTTTTGCGCGCCGGACGTCGTCTGCGCCGGCCGCGACATCGACAAAACAGCGCTGCCGGCTACGAACCAGAGCGGCGCCGCGCAGAGTAGGATCGCGACCGCGCCCGCTGCGCTACCGGCCGGGCGGAATCCGGAAAACCGCGCGCGCGCCCAGTCGCTCGCCATGGCAACAAACAGCACGCAGAGCGGGATCGAGGCAAAAATTCCGATGCGCAGGATGCGATACTGGAAGCCCGCGGCCAGCACCGACATGACCAGCGTCGCGTACACGGCCAGAAGACCGGGATGGTCGCGAGCGTGGCGGAGGACGACCACAAGGCCGATGACGAGAAGGAACAGCGAATAGCCGATGGCGGTAAACCAGAGTTCGGGAGCAGCTTCCGCGCGCTCGAAAACGTCCATCGCCTCGTTGACCTTGACCAGCCAGCGCCCGGTCAGTTCCGGCGAAATGACCGACAGAGGTCCGCCAGCGCATTGCGGAAACGCCAGCAGCACCAATATGCCGCAAGCGCCAGCCAGCGCGCCACCGAGCAGCATGCGTTTTGCGAATACGCTCGCCATCGTGGCGCCATGGCTCCAGCGCGATGCCGCCGAAAGCAGCACGAAGCCGGTTGCGACCGCGAGGAACGCCGTCAGATAGGTGAGCGAAAGAGCGTCGCAACGCGCGAGCGCCCACTGCGCCGGCGCAACCGAAACCGGAAACAGCGCCAACGCGGCAACCGCTAGGCCAATGCCAGCGCTCCGCATTCTCGCGCCATCGCGGTCGATCCCCAAGGCCCATTGCAGGCCAATCCAGGCGAACAGCACGGCGGTGATCGGAAAGGCGTCCATGCCAATGGCGAAACTGACGGCCATCGATGCGCCTGCGGCATGATAGCCCCAGCGCCAGCGTGTTTCGACGATGCCAAGCAGCGCCACGCAAAACAATGCGATCTGGACACTGTGATGGTCAATGCGCCCCGGGCGGAATTCGGCCAGCGCGGTCAGGCAGGTGACCGTGAACAATACCGGCAGAAGCGCGTTGAAGCGGTCGGCGACAGCCCGGCAGATCGCGACGAAAAGCATCGCGACAGTAACCAGAAGGATAGTCGGCCATATCAGGGCAACGAGGCGAAACGCCAGCGACTCGTCGAGAAGCAGCTGGAACAGCCAGGCGAGCCCACCGAGCGGCAGGTCGACGATGCGCGACCAGTGAATATCGGCACCGGCCGGCGGATCGAAGCGATGCTGGGCGAGATCGTACCAGCCCTGCCCGCCGAGCCAGTCGCGCACTTGCTGGAGGCGCAGGAAATCGTCGGGGTCGGGCATGACGCCTTCGGCGAGCAATTCGGGCACGCTGCGCCAGTTCCATGCCAGCTGAAACAGAACGGTCCACAGGACCACCTTCGCCCAGGGGACGCCCGTGACATTCGCATTTTCCTGCATGGACCAGTCCCGCCGGCGCCGGGCTGGTTTTCCGATTTGCCGGCTGCCTAAGGATTAGAGCCAATCATTAAATTAGTTTTTACGCTGTTGATTTAGCAATCGGGGTAACCGGTCACGGAGAAACGCCCGATGCTGATGGTGCGCGACAAGACGATCGCAATCCTGGTTCCCTGCAAGAACGAGGCGATGACCATTCGCAACGTCGTCGAGGGATTCCGGCGCGCCGTTCCGGGCGCCACTGTCTATGTCTACGACAACAATTCGACCGATGAGACCGCGTCCGCCGCCAGCGCGGCCGGCGCCGTCGTCGGGCGCGAGTGCCGCCCCGGCAAGGGCAACGTGGTGCGGCGGATGTTTTCCGAGATCGATGCCGACATCTATCTCATGGTCGACGGCGACAACACCTACGACGCGGCGAGCGCGCCGCTGCTGATCGACAAGCTCGTCGCCGAAGGCGCCGACATGGTGGTCGGGGCGCGCATCGGCGCCCATCACAAGCACCAGCGCAAGGGCCACGCCTTCGGCAACCGGATGTTTAACGCGCTCTATTCGCGCCTGTTCGGACAGGAATTCAGCGATATCTTCTCCGGCTACCGCGCGTTCTCGCGGCGCTTCGTCAAGAGTTTCCCGGCGGTGTCGGCCGGCTTCGAGATCGAAACCGAGTTGTCGGTACATGCCTCGCAATTGCGCTTGCCGGTCGCAGAGATCGAGCTACCTTATGGCGATCGCCCGGAAGGCTCGGCCTCCAAGCTTTCGACCTTCCGCGACGGTGCGCGCATCCTGAAGACCATCATTGTGCTGCTCAAAGAGCACAAACCGCTGTATTTCTTTGGCGCCATCGCGCTTGCCGGAGCGCTGCTGTCGATCGGCATGGCGGTGCCGCTGGCCATCGAATATGCCGAGACTGGCCTGGTGTCTCGGATTCCGACGGCAATCCTTAGCACTGGAATCATGATCGTCTCGATGCTGTCGATGACGGCGGCGGTGATCCTCGATTCGATCCGGCGCATGCGCGCCGAGATCAAACGCATGTTCTACAACCTGACATGACCCGATCCGCCATATTGCAGCACCCGATTGCCGAATTGCCGGCGGAACCGGAACCGGCGATGCGCCGCGATCCGGACTATCAGAGCTATTTGCGCCAGTTTGAGCAGAACTACGAGAAACTCAACTATGCGAGCAACCTGTCGTCGAGGGTTCTGGCTCATTCGCACGCGGTGCTCGAAAGGATGTCCGGTCCCAGAGATACCTTCCACAAGGTGCTGGAAATCGGCGCCGGGTCCGGTCGCCATGCCGGTTACGTACGGCACGGCTTCGCCGAATACTGGCTGACCGACGGTAACCCAAAGATGCTGGCCCAGGCGAAGGCGCGCTTTGGCACGGATTCGCGCTTCCGCTACCAGGTCGAGGATGCGCGCGGACTGAGCTTCGCCAATGCGGGCTTCGACCGCGTGATCGCCACGCATGTACTGGAACACATCGTCAATCCGCACGACGTGCTGCGCGAGTGGGCGCGCCTGGTGAAACCCGGAGGCGTCCTTTCGCTGGTGCTGCCTTGCGACCCCGGGCTGGCCTGGCGGATCGGGCGCAGTTTCGGCGTGCGCCAGCGCGCCCGCGATGCCGGTCTCGAATACGACTACTGGATGGCGCGCGAGCACGTGAACTCGATCTTCAATCTCGTCACGTTCATCCACTACTACTTCGCCGATGTGCAGGAGCGCTGGTGGCCGATGCGCCTGCCGTTGCCCGACATCAACCTGATCTACGCCGCCAACATCAAGGTGTGACCGGCTTGTACAACTACGCGATCATCATCGGATGCGTCCTGGTCGTCGCGATCGGGCAGCTGATGTTCAAGACGGTCGGCGAACGGCTCGGCGATCGCGGCTTCGAGGCGCTGCTCGGCGACGTACCGACGGCGCTGCTGTTCGGCCTGGCGCTCGCCGCCTATGGCGCCTCGACTTTCGGCTGGGTGCTGGCGCTGCGCCACGTACCGCTGTCGACCGCCTATCTGTTTATGTCGGCAAGCTTCATCCTTGTGCCGGCGATGGCCTGGGCGGTACTTGGCGAACCGATCTCGACGCGACTCGTCATCGGCGGGGCGATGATCGTCGGCGGGATCGCGATCGCTGCCGTAAACACGCCGGCGTAGCGCGCCCTATAATCCCAATCCGCCGATGCAGACATATTTGGTGTCGAGATAGTCCTCGATGCCCTGATGGCCGCCTTCCTTGCCGAGGCCAGACTGCTTCAAGCCGCCGAAGGGAGCCTCCACGGTCGTGATCAGCCCCTCATTGATGCCGATCAGGCCGTATTTCAGGCCCTCGGCCACGCGGAACGCGCGGCCGAGGTCCTGCGTATAGAAATAGCAGGCAAGGCCGTAGATCGTGTCGTTGGCCATTTCGATTGCGTCTTCCTCGGTGCGAAAGCGGTAGACCGGGGATACTGGCCCGAATATTTCTTCCCTGGTGAAACGCATGCGCGATTTGGCGTTGGCGATCACGGTCGGCTCGAAGAAGGTGCCGCCGAGCGGATGGCGTTTTCCTCCGGCGACGATCCTGCCGCCCTTCTTGACCGCGTCGGCGATCATCTCCTCGACGAATTCGACCGCCTTCAGGTCAATCAGCGGTCCCTGCTGGACGCCCGCTTCCAGACCGTTGCCGACCTTCAGTTTCTCGGTTTCCCCGGCGAGCCGGTCGACGAATTTGTTATGGATCTTCGACTGCACCAGGAAACGGTTGGTGCAGACGCAGGTTTGGCCGGAATTGCGGTATTTGGCGACCATCGCGCCGGCGACCGCGCGCTCAAGATCGGCGTCGTCGAAGACGATGAACGGCGCGTTGCCGCCCAGTTCCATCGAAACCTTCTTGACGGTTCCGGCCGCCTGTTTCAGCAATTGCTTGCCGACGGCGGTGGAGCCGGTAAAGGTGATCTTCCTGACTGCCGGATTGCGGCAGATCTCGGCGCCGATTTCGGCAGCCGAACCGGTCACGATATTGACGACGCCAGCGGGAAGGCCCGCTTGCTCGGCCAGAACGCCCCAGGCAAGACCGGAATAGGGCGTCTGCGAAGCAGGCTTTGCGACAACCGTGCAACCGGCGGCAAGCGCCGGCGCGATCTTGCGCGCCAGCATCGAAGAAGGAAAATTCCAAGGCGTGATCGCCGCGACGACGCCGACCGGCTCCCTGGTCACCAGGATGCGGCGGTCGGCCCAGGGCGAGGGCACGATATCGCCATAGGTGCGGCGCGCCTCCTCGGCGAACCACAGCACATAGGCCGCCGACATGCCGACCTCGCCGCGGGCTTCGGCAAGCGACTTGCCTTGTTCGGTCGACAGCAGGACGGCGAGCGCCTCCTGATTGTCGAGGATGGCGTCATGCAATCTGCGCAGCATTTTCGAACGGTCAAGCACCGATGTCTTGCGGAAGGTCTCGAACGCCTCCTGCGCGGCGGCGATCGCGCGCGCGGTTTCGGCCTTGCCGGATTTCGGCACCGTGCCGATCACCTGGCCGGTGGCGGGATTGGTAACTGGGATCGTCTCGCCGGAATCGGCGGCAACCCATTTCCCGGCGATCAGGTTCGTTTCGCGCTTGAAGGCATCGGAATTGGCAAGCATTTGAGTCTCTCCCGGTTCATACGATCCGCTGCGTTCTGCGGCAGCGTGGCGGCGGCGTTCGGCCGGCCGCACCTCACTTCGCGTATCGATACGTGTCTGCGGCCCGGAACGCGAGAAGCGACGCCAGCACGATCGTCGCCAGCATGCTGAGCGCGGCGCCGAATCCGACCAAATCGCCGCCGACCAACGGTGCGAGCAGGGCAACGCCGATTGCCGCGATTGTCTGGCTGAAGAAGCCAAAAAACGACGATGCGAAGCCGGCAATATCGCCATGCGGATCGAGCGTCAGGGCTGCGGCGTTGGCATAGACGATCAGGTAACAAGTGGCAAACCCGACGAAAAGCGCGGTCACGTTGACGGCATTGGCGACGCCGGCTGCCGCAACCGCCACAATCGCGAGCGACACGGCAAGGAGCACGCCTGCGGCCAGCCGAGTGGCAAACAGCGTTTCGAACCGGTGGATCAGGCGGCGGTTGGCGATCTGTCCGATGACAATGCCGACGCCGTGCACGGCGAAATAGACGGCGAACAGCGGACCGGAAATTCCGAAATTGAATTCGTAGACGCGCGGCAGGCCGACGATGATCAGGAACACCATGGTGTTCGCAATACCCGCCATCAGCAGGAAGTGACGCGACTGGCGATTGCCAAGGAGCGAGCGCATGTTGGCGGCGAGCGCAGCCGGGCGCAGGCTCGCCTCGTCGCGCCGCGCCAGCGTCTCCGGCAGGCGCCACAGCGAAACCGCGAGCAGGAAAGCGGCGAACACGATCATCCACACGAATACTGAGCGCCAGGGAAACAGCAGGATCAATCCGGCGCTGACCAGTGGCGCGACGATCGGCCCGAACGCGAACACAGCGGTCGATAGCGCCATGTTGCGGGCCAGTTCCTTGCCGGCGAAGAGATCGCGCAGGATGGCGCGTGCAAGCACCCAGCCGGTTCCGGCGCCGACGCCCTGGAGTGCGCGGCCGACCAGCAGCAGCTCGATGCTTGGGGCGAGTACGGCGATGACCGCGCCGGCAAGATAGACGGCCAGCCCGATCTGGATGACGATGCGGCGACCGTAACGGTCGGAAACCGTTCCGACGACCAGTTGGCTGAGGCCCGCCGTCAGCATGAAGATGGAGACCGTGCTCTCGGCATTGTCCCAGCCGGTCGAAAAGTCGGCTACGATGAACGGAAAGGTCGGCAGCGTGGAGTCGATCGAGAACGCGCCGACCGTCATCAGCAGTCCGCAAAAGATGACGATGGCGCGCGCGGTCAATTCGGCAATGAAATCCTGTGGATGGCGCCCGTTCATGCCGCCCTGCGGGGAGTTTGGCAATGTGGCGATTTGACTGGACCCGCCGCTTTGCGAGAATTGCACCCTTTTCGAGAATCGTCCCACGGGAACGAATATGGCCGTCATTCGCCTTTCGGAGAACGTCATCAACCGCATCGCCGCCGGCGAGGTGATCGAGCGGCCGGCGAGCGTCGTCAAGGAACTGGTCGAAAACGCCATCGACGCCGGCGCGCGCCACATCGAAATTACAACCGAAGGCGGCGGCAAAAGCCTGCTGCGCGTCCATGACGATGGCTGCGGCATGGGGTTGGAAGACCTCAGGCTTGCGGTGGAACGCCACTGCACTTCGAAATTGGCCACCGATTTGACCGATATCCGCACGCTCGGATTCCGTGGCGAGGCCCTGCCTTCGATTGCGGCAGTGTCGCGTTTCCGCATTGCCAGCCGCACCGCCGATAGCGAGACCGGATGGCAGATCGAGATCGCCGGCGGCACGGCGGGGCCGGCCCGACCGGCGGCGATGACGCCCGGAACGCAGGTCGAAGTGCGCGACCTGTTCTTCGCGACGCCGGCGCGGCTGAAATTCCTGCGCACGGACCAGGCCGAAGCAACCGCCGTCACCGAACTGGTGAAGCGCACCGCAATCGCATTTCCAGGCATCCGCTTCACGCTAGCCGGCAGCGACCGCGCGCCACTCGACTATTCGGCCGGCGACGCCATGGCGCGGCTGCGTGACGTGCTCGGGCCGGATATCGGGGAACACGGGATTGCGCTCGATGCCGGGCGCGAGGGTGTGCGGCTGACCGGCATCGCCGGACTGCCGACCTGGCATCGCGGCAATGCACGTCAGCAATTCTTCTACGTCAACGGCAGGCCGGTTCGCGACCGGCAACTGGCCGGCGCGGTGCGCGGCGCCTATGGCGACCTGATCCCGCGCGACCGCCATCCGGTCGTCGTGCTGTTCCTTGCGCTCGATCCGGGCCAGGTCGATGTCAACGTCCACCCGGCCAAGTCCGACGTCCGGTTCCGCGATCCTGGGCTGGTGCGCGGCCTGATTGTCGGCGCGATCCGCGAGGCAGTGGCGGCAAGCGGACCGCGGCCGAACCGAAGTCTCGCAGGCAGCGCATCGGCGGCCTTCCGGCGGGGCGGCGACAACGACGCCACATGGACGCCTGCCAACAAGCAGGCGCATGCGAATTTCGGCGGATTCGCCGAAAGCCAGGCTGAATTCCGCTCGGTCGGCGCGCCGTCGGCACAGGCGGCGACCGCGGCGGAGGAACCGAACCGTCATCCGCTCGGCGCGGCGCGAGCGCAATTGCACGAGAACTACATCGTCGCCCAGACCGAAGATGGCCTGGTCATCGTCGACCAGCACGCCGCCCATGAACGGCTCGTCTTCGAGAAATTGAAAGCAGGCTTCGACCTTGGCGTCGCCAGCCAGATTCTGTTGATCCCCGAGATCGTCGAACTGCCGCAGGAAGATGCCGCACGGATTGGCGAGCATTCGAGCGAATTCGAAAAGCTCGGTCTTTCGGTCGAGCGCTTCGGGCCGAACGCCGTGGCGGTGCGGGCAACACCGGCGATTCTCGGCGAGGTCGATTGCCGCGCGCTGGTCCGCGATCTTGCCGACGAGATCGCCGAATGGGCTGGGAAGACGGGCTTGCGCGACCGGCTCGAAAGCGTCGCCTCCAGGATCGCCTGCCACGGCTCGGTGCGTTCCGGGCGACGGATGAAAGCGGAGGAAATGAATGCGCTTCTGCGCCAGATGGAGACGACGCCGAATTCCGGCCAGTGCAACCACGGCCGACCGACCTTCATCGAACTGAAACTTGCCGATATCGAGCGCCTGTTCGGGCGCTAGTAGTCCGATTCCAGCATTTGCGACCTGACACGGAGCTTGCGGCAGGCGGCAATGTCAAATTCGCTCCGCCAGCGGCAAAGGTTGACCGAGGCGCGGGCGTCTCATAGCAATGAGGAAACTGACCGGGCAAAGAGGGCGGAGGCGACGCGGGATGATGAACCGGTTCGAGGGGCCGGGCGCCGGCGAGGCCCGGATCCGCTATCTGGACGCGGATTTCCAGATCCTTTCGCCCGGCACGTTCGTTCGCTGCGCCGTAACCGGCAAGCCGATCCCGCTTGATGAACTGAAATACTGGAGCGTGGCGCGCCAGGAAGCCTATGTCGATATCGCTGCCTCGATGCAGCGCGAAGTCGAACAGGCGACCAGTCGCAAGCCCTGAAAAGTTCAACCACCCGCCGGCAACCGGCCCCTGCGTTCCTCGAAATTGGCGATTGTCGCATCGATCACCAGGTCGGGCATGCGTGCGTCCTCGAACTCGAGATCGATTTCGAATACCTGCGATTTCGTCGCCAATTGCGCCACCGCTCCGCCGACGCCGGTCATCCGGGCCATGTCCTTCGAGGTGGTCACCAAGCGCGCATTTTCCCGATCGGCGGCCGCCAGCAATTCCTGCTCCTCTTCGCCGCTGAACCGATGATGGTCGCCGAAGGCGCGCCTGCCCTTCAGGATCGCGCCGCAGGCAGCAAGCGAATCGAAGAACTTTTCCGGGTCGGCGATCGCAGCATAGGCGAAGAGCTTCTTGTTCTTCCAGGCGTCGGCATTGATCGGCACGATACTCGCCAGAAACAGCGGGCGGGCGCTGCGTGCTGCGGCGCGGATCAGACGGTCGCCGCCGGGCGCGTCGCCGATTACCAGCACGCCATGGGCAAGCGACAGCTGGCGCAGCAATGGCGCGCGCAACGGCCCGGACGGCATGACGAAGCCATTGCCGATGCCGCGTTTAGCGTCGACCACCAGCAGCGAAAAATCCTTGGCCAGACCCGGATTCTGAAAGCCGTCGTCCATGACGATGAATTCACAGCCAAGGCTGGTCAGCATGTGCGCCCCGGTGGGTCGGGCGACCGAAACGACCGTCGTGGCGTGGCTGGCGAGCAACAACGCCTCGTCGCCGACATCGTCGGCATTGTGCTTCCTGCGATCGACCTCGACCGGACCCCTGATTCTCCCGCCAAAACCTCGCGACAGGAACCCGGGCTTCATGCCGCGTTCAGCGGCCGCGCGGGCAAAGCGTATCGCTGTAGGGGTCTTGCCGGCGCCACCGACAATGAAATTGCCGATGCAAAGCACCGGCGCGTCAGCGTGGTAGGAAGGTGGTCGGCGCATGCGCCAATCGCTGGCCGCGCCCCAAATTTCCGAGATCGGCCACAGCGACCAGGCTGGCGCGCCGGGACGCTGCCACCAGAAGGCGGGGGCTTCGGCCAGCGCCATCAATTGCCCTCCAGATCCTTCAGCACCGCCAGCGGAAACAAATGCGACTCCAGCACCTTCAGGGTCTTGTCGAGCGCCCCGCGCATTTCGATGACGGCGTTGCGACCGGCTTCCGCCATCCGCCGGCGTTCGATCTTGTGCTCGAGCAGATAGGCGACGTTCTGGGCGAGCATATCCTCGTCGCGGACCAGACGGGCAGCGCCGGCAGCCAACAGGCTGCGGTAGGCGTCGCGAAAATTCTCGACATTGCGGCCGGAGATCACCGGCACGCCGAGCGCAGCCGGCTCCAGCGGATTCTGTCCGCCGGAAGCCGCAAGGCTGCGACCGACAAAGGCGACCTCGGATAACCGGAAGAACAGCCCCATTTCGCCGATGGTGTCGCCGAGATAGACCCTGGTTTTCACAGTCAGCGCGTCCTTGGTGCTACGCCGGGCGTGGGCAAGGCCCGCGCGATCGAGCAGTGCGCAAATCTCGGCGGCGCGCTCGGGATGGCGCGGCGCGATGATGGTGAGCAGGTCAGGCAATTGCTCGAGCAGCCGGCGGTGGACCGAGATCGCGATTTGCTCCTCGCCCGGGTGTGTGCTTGCAGCGATCCAGACCGGGCGGCGGCCGATGGCGACGCGCAACCGGTCGAGCTCGGCTTCGTCGCAAGCCAGATCGGCCGCGTCGACCTTCAGGTTACCGGAAATGGTGACCGGCCTTGCGCCGAGTTCACGAAAACGCTCGGCATCGATATCGGATTGGGCGACGACATGGCCGATCTTTTCGAACAGTGCCTCGGCGATCTTCGGCATCCGGCCCCAGCGGTCGAAGGAGCGATCCGACATGCGGGCATTGACCAGTATCAAAGGGATGTGCCGGCGCTCCAGTTCCAGGACGATCATCGGCCAAACCTCGGATTCCGCGAAGATCGCGATGTCCGGACGCCAGTGGCCGACAAAGCGGCGGATGGCACGGCGCATATCGAGCGGCACAAACTGGTGCACCGCCCGGTTCGGCAGGCGGTTCTTGATGATGGTCGCGGAGGTGACCGTGCCGGTGGTCAGCAGCGAATTAATGCCGAATCCGCCGATGCGTTCGGCGAGCGGCAGGATGGCAAGCGACTCGCCGACGCTTGCGGCATGCAACCAGACTAGTGGACCCTTGGGACGCTCGACGCTCGGATAGCCGTAGCGTTCGTGCCGGCGGGCGCGGTCCTCCTTGCCGCGCCGGGCCCGGAAGGCGAGGAACGGCCCGAGAAACGGATAGGACGCGTTGCCGACCACGCGGTAGGCGGCAAGCGCCAAGCGCGCCCATCTCTCGCTCATGGCCGGCCCGTCGCTGCAACCATCGCGCTACTCCGGCCTGCCGGTCAGTTCGTAGGCGCGATGCGTAATCCGGTCCATCTCGGCCTGCAATTCGTTACGCGCCTTTTCCAAGCCGGCATTGTCGGCGTCGGCTGCCACATAAACCGGCTTGCCCAGGCAGAAGGCCGATCGGCCGAAGGGCAAGTTGACGGTCGTGCGGTCCCAGGCGCGTCCGAGAACAAAACGCCGGCTCGAGGCGATCGCCAGCGGAAGGATCGGGCGGCCGGAATGCTTTGCCAGCGCGATCACGCCCGGCCCGGCCCGGCGCGGCACGCCATGCGGAATGTCAGCGGTCTGCAGGACGTTCTTGCCGTTCTTCAAGGCGGAAAGAAGATCGAGAAAGCCCTTCATCGATCCCTTTTCGATCGACTTTTCGGCTTTGCGGCCGCCGGAGGCGCGCACGACATCGACCCCGAAGGCGCGCACGATCCGGGCCGTGATCTCGCCGTCGGCGTTGCGCGAGATCATCGCCGACGCCTTCAGTCCGAAGGGAATTGCCGGAAGCAGGATGTGCTGGCCGTGCCAGACGACCGCGATCGCCGGCAGGTGCGGCTGGGCCTCGCCTATCGGATCGGCCGGTTCGACCTCCCAGCGATTTGTCCGGAACACGAGCCGCAGATACCAGACGGCGAATTTCGCCATCGCGGCCGCGGCCAGATCGCTCTTCGACAGGCTCCGCCCGATCCGGCGCATCCAGGCGGGCGTGCGCCGCCGCGCAGGCGAAATTGAACCGGTCATCCCGCTGAATTCCGAGGCCAGCCGATGTGGCACAGGTGCCTCATTTCGACTGGCCGTCTTCATCCGGGTCGAGCAACCGGTGCATGTGCACGATGAAATATCGCGTATGGGCGTTGTCGACGGTCTGTTGCGCCTTGGCGCGCCAGGCCCGCAGCGCGGTTTCGTAATTCGGATAGATGCCGACGATGTCGAGTGCGTCGAGATCGCGAAAATGGACGCTGCTCGGATCGGTCAACTCGCCGCCGAACACCAGGTGAAGGAGTTGCTTGCCGGGTTGCTTGTTCATGGAAAAATCGTTCCGTCCGGCCTGACCAGTGGCAGCCGGACAATCGAAATGCCAGGGAATTGGCGGCTCAAGTGGAGCGAATTTGACATTTGGTTCCCGCCTGCTGCAAGCGCCGCACCAAATGTCAAATTCAAAAGCTCCACTAGAATCAAATAATTGCTAGTGGTCCCTTGATTCCGACATTTGCACTCGGGCCTGCAGCAAAGGGATGCAAATGTCGGAATCGGACCACTAGCGCATGATCCGCCAAAGTGGAACCACTTTGGCGATAAGATCATGCGCAAAACCAGTTTTCTGAGCGTGATCTTGTCCGAAAAGTGGTGCCCACTTTGCCGGATCACGTTCTATTGCAGGATGCGGCTCGATTTCGCAAGCGCCAAGGCTGAATCCAGCAAGCCGGCCCCGGCAGCAACCAGCGCCGGGGCGCGGTTCGATCGACTGGCGATTTTCCACGGCCGGCCATCGGGCATGACCAGGGCGCCGCCAGCTTCCGTCAGAACGATCGCCGCCGCGGCGATATCCCAGACATGCGCGCCGGAGCGCGCCAGCGCTACATCGATCTCGCCGGTCGCCACCATCGCCAGCCGACAAGCGAGCGACGGAACGAAATCGGCGATTTCATAGCGCTCGCCGTAACGCTCGGCGAGAAGGGCGTTCAGGCGGCGCGATCCGGTCAGCCGCCGCATTTCCCGATGCTGCGGGCAACGCAGGGGCTCACCGTTCAGATAGGCGCCGCGGCCCGATTCGGCGACGAACATCCGGCCGAGCGCCGGGCAGCAGACGACGCCGGCGATCGTCTCGAGGTCGTCCAGCAAGGCCAGCGCCACGGCCCAGTTCGGGTCGCCGGCAAGGAAGCCGCGCGTGCCGTCGATCGGATCTGTGATGACCGCAGTTCCCGTCTCCGGAAGCTCCTTGGCGTCTTCGTCCTCCTCGGAGACGAATATGGCCTGCGGAAACTCGACTGCGACCGCATCGCGCAAGAAGCGGTGAACGGCAATATCGGCTTCCGAGACCGGTGAATTTCCCGATTTCATCCAGGACCGGTTTTCGCCGTGGAAATATTTCAGGGCGATCTCGCCGGCCGAGCGCGCGACGCGGGCGAGCGCCTGGACCGGCGGGGAAAGGCCGGCGGCGGCCGGATCAGGCTCCGCCAATGGTCATGCCCTCAACCCAGAGCGACGGCGCGTTGGTGGCCCCGCGAAATTCGAGGTCGGAAGCCGGCAACATCGACAGGAACATGTCCTTCAGATTGCCGGCGACCGTGATTTCGGAAACCGGATAGGCAATCTGTCCGCTCTCGATCCAGAAGCCGGCGGCCCCCTTGGAATAGTCGCCGGTCACCATGTTGACGCCGTGGCCGATGGTTTCGGTCAATAGCAGACCGCGATCGAGCGACGCGATCATCTCATCCTGCGACTTCTGGCCGGGTTCGACATGGCAATTGGTCGTGGTGGGCGAAGTGCCCGAGCCGCCGCGTCCGGCCCGGCCATTGGATTTGAGGCCGAGTTCGCGGGCCGTCGCCCAGTCGAGCACCCAGTCGCGCAGCACGCCGGCCTCGACGAAACGGATTTCCGAAACCGGCATGCCTTCGCCATCGAACGGCGTTGAGCCGAGGCCGCGCCGACGCAACGGATCATCGAGGACGGTGATGGCCGGATTGGCGACGGATTTGCCCATCGAATTGCGCAGGAAACTGGTCTTGCGCGCGATCGAGGCGCCGTTAATCGCGGCCATCAACGCGCCGAGCAATCCAGCGGCGATGCGCCGGTCGAAGATGACCGGCACCGAGGCGCTGGCGACCTGACGCGGCGAAAGCCTGCGGACCACGCGTTCGCCGGCTGATTTGCCGATTTCCTCGGGCGCGCGCAGGTCTGCCAGGTGCGTGGCGGAATGAAAATCATAGTCGCGTTCCATAGCCGTGCCCTCGCCGGCAACCATCGCGGCGGAGACGGAGAAACGCGAGCCGCTATAGCGGCCGGAAAACCCATCGGACGTCGCCAGCACGAAACCGGACTGACCCCAGCCGGCGCGCGCGCCCATGGACTTGGCGACGCCGTCAACGGCAAGGCCCGCGGCCTCGCAGGCAAGCGCTTTGTCCAGCAGCATGCCGGCCTCGGCGACCGCGGGGTCGAAAAGATCGAGCTCCGGCCATTGGCGCGCCAATTGCTCCTTTGGCGCCAGGCCCTGAAAGCGGTCTTCCGGCGACACCCGCGCCATCGCGACGGCGCGCTCGGCCAGTTCACGCATGTCGGAGGCGTGATTGGCGTTGACCGTCGCCTGACGCTTGCCGACGAACACGCGCAGCGAAAAATCGTCGCCCTCCGAACGCGACGTGTTCTCGACCTTGCCTTCGCGGACCTCGACGCCAAGCGAGCGGCCACGCGACACCACGACGTCGCAGGCGTCGGCGCCGCAGGCGAGCGCGCGTTCGATCATCTGCGCTGCCCGGGTCTCCAATTGCGCCAGGTCGATTTCGCTTGCCATGTTTGCTGATCCGCTGAAATGCTCGGCATCGGCCCGTCCGGGCTTGCCGGCGACCCTGCGGCGGCACATAGCGGAGGCAGTCCGGTTTGACAACGCTACGGCACCGAACCGGGCCGGCGCTTCCGGCGATCCATGCACCGGAGTTCGAGTTGGACCAGATCGCAAAACCCGGCCGGCCGCCGGCCGTGTTCACGGAAGGATCGATCCTTCGCCATGTCGTGGTGATGTCGGCGACCGGCGCGGTCGGCCTTCTCGCCATCTTCCTGGTCGATCTCGCCAACCTCTTCTACATCTCGCTTCTTGGCCAGCAATATCTCGCCGCCGCCGTCGGCTATGCGGCAACGATCATGTTCTTCACGGTCTCGGCCAGCATCGGATTTACGATCGCGGCGACGGCGATCACTGCGCGCGCACTCGGCGCCGGCGACAGGATCGCGGCCGGCAGGAACGCTGCAAGCTCGCTGGTCTATATTTTCGTGCTGAACGTGGCGCTGGCGGCGCTCCTGTTTCCGTTCCTCGGCCAGGTGCTGGGGCTGATCGGCGCAACGGGCGAGACCCATGCGGTCGCGTTGCATTTCATGCGCATCGTCTTGCCGTCGATTCCATTGCTCGGTCTCGGCATGTGCCTTGCCGGCATCCTGCGCGCCCGGGGAGACGCGCGCCGCGCCATGCATGTGACCTTGAGCGCGGCAATTGCGGCCTCGTTCATCGACCCGCTCCTGATTTTCGGCCTCGACCTCGGGATTACCGGGGCGGCGATTTCGGCCGTCATCGTCCGCCTGCTTTTCGTGATCGTCGGGTTCCATGGGGTCTGGAACGTGCACCGGATGCTGGCGCGCCCGGATACAGCCTGGTTGCGCCAGCAATTGCGACCGTTCCTGGCGATCGGCGTGCCCGCCGTGCTGACGCAAGTGGCGACGCCTGTCGGCAACGCCTACGTCACCGGAGTCATGGCAGGCTTCGGCGACGACGCGGTCGCCGGCTGGGCGATCGTCGGGCGGATCGTGCCGATGGCGTTTGCGGCGATTTTCGCCCT